>MDSV01222815.1_pt1 | contig 53583 bp, 49 predicted proteins | sample 810851 | NCBI WGS metagenome assembly MDSV01 (sample SAMN05326640, study PRJNA326480) | marine metagenome | isolation source: seawater | place: Atlantic Ocean: North East | collected 2012
AATATTTTTTTTGACTGATTTTTTATAAAAAATAACTTTTTAAAATTTAAGTCAAATATAAAAAAAGAAACTATAATTGTTGTAATAAGTATTAAAAAAAAAAATATCATTTTTTTCTTAATTTTATATGTTTAATTGTAAAAATTGTAATTCCAAAAAGCAAGCATAGAAAAGGTAAAATCCATAGTATCAATGTATTTATTTGAAGAGGTGGTTTAAAGAGAATATAATCTCCATATCTTGATTTTAAATATTTAAAAATATACTCTTCACTTTTTCCTTTTAACAATTTTGCTTTTATCATTCGTCTTATATCATTTGCAAATTCAGAATTTGAGCTTTCAATAGTTTCATTTCTACATACTAAACAACGGATATTTTTTGAAATTTCATTTACCTGATTTACGATTAAATTCGAATTTATTTTTTTAAAATCTGCGTAACAAATATTTGTCATCACTATGCTTGTAGAAAAAAATATCAACAAAAGTCTAATCATTTTTACTAATTAAAGGTATTATTTTATTGTTTAGATTATCATGATTTATTGGACCTGTATGTTTAAATATAATGTTCCCATTATTATTAATTATGAATGTTTCTGGCACGCCATAAACACCCCATTCAATAGCAATAGACCCAGATTTATCAATTCCAATTTGTTTATAAGGGTTTCCATAATTTTTTAAAAAATCTACCATTCCTGTTTTATTGTCTTTGTACGAAATTCCGATTATATCAATCTTAGATGATAATTCATTTAGTAATGGAGCTTCTATTTTACAAGGAAGGCACCATGAGGCAAAAAAATTGATGGCAAAGTTTTTATTTTTATATTTATTAAAATCTATATTTTCAATTTTTCCAAATTCAACAATATTTATTTTTGGAAAACTTTTGCCTATCAGAGGAGACTTGATTTCTTCATCTGAAACATTGCTTTTCATTCTTTCAAATTTAATAAAGAAAATCAGTAAGAGTGATAATAAAAGAAAAAAAGGTAATAAATATATAAATTTAATTTTCAAATTTTTTCTTTCTATTTATTTGAATTATTGAAATAAAGCCTCCCATTGCCATCATTGAAACACCATACCATATCCATGACACTAATGGATTTAAATAAGCTTTAATAATCCATCCTATTTTTTCATCACCCTTACCTAAGACTATATAAATGTCACCTAAAAAAGAATTAAATATACCTGCTTCTGTTGTTTGATTCCTCTCAACTGGATAAAATCTTTTCTCTGAAGAAATTTTTTTTATAAGTTTATTTTCTAGATAGATATTAAATTCAGCTGATTTCGATAGATAGTTTGGTCCATTTAAGTCACTTATTTTTGAAAATAAAATTTTATATTGGCCAAGTTTAAATGTATCGTTGAGATTAAGGTTTTTTTCAAGTTCTATTTTAAAAAATTGTTCTCCAGTTACTCCAGCCAAAAATACTGCTACTCCAAGATGTGCAATTATCATTCCTAAAAAGTTTGTTGGTAACGAGTTTACTCTTTTAAAAATATTTAAAAAATATCTTTTACTTGGTTTGAGTTTATAAAAACATTCCATCATTATAGAAATAAAAAGAGATATAGATAATGTCCCACAAATAATTGCTAAGATTGAAGAAGGTGTAAAAGAATAAAAAATAATACCTCCAATAAATGTTAACCCAAATAAAATAGATAATTTTTTAAGAAGAATTTTTTTTGCTGACTTTCCCCAAGATAAAAATGGAGCCGAAGCCATAAGCAAAATAAATGGAATTAGGATAGGTGCAAAAGTTCTGTTATAATATGCAGGACCTATAGAAATTTTAGAATTATTTACTACCTCTAAAATTAAAGGATACAATGTACCAATCAATATAGTAATGGTAGCAATGACTAAAAATAAATTATTTAGCAGTAATGCAGTTTCTCTAGATAGTAAAAAAAACTTAATATCGTTTTTTGAATTTTTAAATCCAAAAATTAAGAGAGGTATTCCTGTTGACAATGCTAAAATAATTAAAATAAAAATCCCTTTGTAAGGGTCAGATGCAAAAGCATGGACTGAGGTAAGCAATCCTGATCTAACAATAAAAGTTCCTAATAATGAAAATGAGAAACCAAGAATAGCAAGTAGAATTGTCCAATTCATAAAACTCTGTTTTTTTTCTGCTACATTTATTGAGTGAATTAGAGCTGTAGCTATTAACCATGGCATTAATGAAGCATTCTCAACAGGATCCCAAAACCACCAACCACCCCAACCTAATTCATAATATGCCCACCAACTTCCTAAGGCGATTCCTAGGGATAAAAAACACCACGAAAATAATGTCCATGGTCGAAGTAATATTACCCAGTTTTTTTGAAGATTTTTTGTTATTAAACTTGCCACGGCGAAAGAAAAGGAGAGAGATAATCCTACATATCCTAAATAAAGCATGGGTGGATGAAATGCAAGCCCAGGGTCTTGAAGAAGAGGATTCAGACCTAAGCCTTCTAAGGGTGGATTTATTGATCTTTCAAATGGATTTGATAGAAATAAAATAAAGAGTAAAAAAGAAAAAATGATAATATTCTGTATTCCAAGAATATTACTAAAAAAAATGTTTTTCGGAATTTTTTTACTAATTGAAAATAAAAAAGTAAAAAAAGTTAAAATTAGTATCCATAATAACATTGAACCTTCATGATTCCCCCATAAACCAGAAACCTTGTATATCATTGGTTTTGCCGTATGAGAATTATTAGCAATCAGACTTAAAGAAAACTCAGAATTAATAAAACCATATTCTAAAATCACAAATGATATGAGTACAAAAATAAAATTTAAATTAGAAATTTTTCTTAATGTATATAAATATTTTTCATTATAATTAACTATATTTAGGCCAAATGAAATTAACGCACAAAATGAAAGAAATAATGAAAAAATTAAGAGTAAATGTCCAAATTCATAAATCAAAATTTAATTACCTTTCCAATTTCCTTCTTTTTTTAGAATATCAGCTACTTCCTTAGGCATATAATTTTCATCATGTTTTGCTAGAATTTCAGTAGCTTGAAGCAAATCTTTTTTAAAATAACCTTCAATTACAACACCTTGACCTTCCTTAAATAAATCAGGAAGAATCCCATCATATATCACATTAATATTAGTTTTGTTATCTGTTACTTCAAATTTTGTAATTGTATTGTTTTGAAAAAGCGATTCTTTTACAACCAAACCGCCAATTCTAATTTTATTCAGATTTTGGTTATTTTTAAATTTTTCTAATGTCTCAGTAGGTGAGTAGAAAAAAACTATGTTTTCCTTAAGGGCACTAAGGATCAAAAAAGTAGTTATTGAAAAAATTAATATTATGGAAAAAATAACAATTGAACGTTGAGCTTTAGGTTTCATAATATCGAATTAAATTTAAAGTATGAGTTATTTTCTTAATATTGTTATTTTTTTTTTGTATTTTTTAGATAAATAACTAGTTCTTAACCAAATTAAGATTATTGCTGAAAAAGTTATGAAATAACTTGTCCATATATAAAAATTGTATTTTCCAAAATTCAATAATTCTTGCATATTTAATTTAATTTAAGTTTTAAAGAGTTATATTTTTTTATCATTAATTTTATTTTAATATTTACAATTATAATATAGGTGGCAAAACATAAAAATCCAATCATCATAATTGATAAGGGTATTAACATTTCGTTACTTATCGTTGGACCATCAAGTCTTAAAATACTTGAGGGTTGATGAAGGGTATTCCACCAATCCACAGAAAACTTTATTATTGGAAGGTTAATAGCACCCAAAATTGACAAAATTGATGCAGGTTTTGAACCATCTGTTTCTCTATCAAATGCATTAGAAAGTGCAATGAAAGAAAAATAAAAAATTGTTAAAATTAACATTGATGTGAGTCTAGCATCCCAAACCCACCAAGTTCCCCACATAGGTTTACCCCACAATGACCCAGTTATAAGTGTTAATAAAGAAAAGATTAACCCTACTGGAGCAATGCTTCTTCCACAAATATCTGCCAACGGGTGTTTCCAAATTAAATATACTGCAGAAGAAATCGCCAAAGAAAAATATAAAATAGAAGCAAGCCAAGCTGATGGAACATGAATATACATAATTCTTACAGTATCACTCTGTTGATAGTCTGACGGGCTCGCTATAAGTGAGAAATATAAACCAAAGATAATTAAAAAAAATGATGATATTCCTAATATTGGTTCTATGGATTTGAAAAAGTTTAAAAATCTTCGAGGGTTAGATAAATAATTGAACATATTGAAGGCCTATTTACTTAGAGCTATTCTTACAGAAGCAGCTGTAAGAATAGGTGATAATATAATTAAAATTAAAGAGAAAGATATTAGTAAATATAAATTGGGATACGGATTTAAATTTGACTTAATTGCTTCGCTAGAGCTTATTCCAAAAATAAGAACAGGTATCGTTAATGGTAAAATAAGAAGGGGAGAGATGATATTGCCAGTTTTCGCGCCTAAAGTTAACGAAGAACAAATCGAACCAATTAGACAAATTGCTAAACTGCCAATCGCAAAAATCATTAAATTCCATAGAATTAAAAAGGATTTAATATCTAAAATAAAGGATAAAATTGTCAAAGTTATAAGAACAGGTAACATGAGAGTTAGCCAGTAAGTTAAACATTTTATTAGTAATACAATTTCTAGTAGAAGTGGACTATAAGTTAATTGCTCTAGCCAACCATTTTTAAAATCGTTTAGGTAAATTTTGTCAAGAGACGGAATGATTGACATTATTAATGCTATCCAAAGTACTGCATTTGCTAAAAAATTTAATTTTTCAGGTTGTGGTCCAATTGCTATTGGGAAAAGAACAACGATTGTAATCATGAATGCGACTGTACTCATGAAATCCGACCAGGACCTTGAGTAAATTTTAAAGTCTCTTTTGATAAGGGTATGGATAATTTTTTTCAAATGATACCTCAATCAATACAATTTAATATAATTAGTTTTCAAATTAGATATATTTGACTCATGGGATGACATTATAACAGTTCCTTTATTTTCAATAAATTTTTTTAAAAGCATTTCAAAAATTTTTTTTCCTTCATCATCCAAATTATTTGTAGGTTCATCAAGTAACCAAAATTTAATTTTATTTTGCAAAGAAAAAAAAAGTTTACATAAATCAGTTTTTCTTTTTATACCATCAGAACATTGTGAAATTAAAATATTTTTAAAATTTAAAATTTTAATTTTTTTTAAATGTTCCTCTATTTCTTCATCACAAAAATTCCAGCCTCTTATTCCAAGCCATATCTTGATATTTTCTTTAACAGAAAGTTCGTTTGACAAAGAGTTATGACTCCCAATATAAATATGATTTTGTAACCATTCATAAGAATTTACAAAATTATTTTTAATCTGTCCTTTGTTAGGGGTTATGAAGCCTGCGATTATTTTTATTAATGTAGTTTTACCAGAGCCATTTTTTCCTTCAATCATATTCAAACCTGGACTAAAAAAAGATTGATTAAAATTAGAAAATAATAGTTTATCTCCTCTATAAACCTCAATATTTTTTAGTCTAATCATATTTCTCTTTGTTCACTTATTTATAAAATTAATTTTATCATAAAATCATATATGCTTGAATGAAACAATTACATTTACTCAGATGTATAGGAAATATTTTTAAAAAGTTATACAAGACATATAAGAATCGTTTATGTATCATTTAAAAACCATTATGTTTCTTTATAACATTTGGATTTATTAATAGAGTTTTAATCAGGAGATCATTTATGAAAAAAGGACCTCTTAGTGGGATAAAAATAATAGATGTTTCTTCAATTTTAATGGTTCCATATTGTACTAGAATTCTTGCAGATCTGGGGGCAGAAGTAATAAAAGTAGAAACATTAGAAGGTGATAATACTCGATATATTGGTCCGTCAGTAAATAAAGGTATGGGAGCAGTTTTTTTAAACCTTAACAGAAATAAAAAAAGTATTTCTATAGACTTAAAAAAAAATGAAGGAAAAAAAATAATTTATAAATTAATTTCTAATTCTGATATTTTTGTTTCTAATATCAGAAAATCTGCTTTAAAACGATTGGGGTTTACTCACCAGAATTTTTTGAAATATAATAAAAAAATAATTACAGCTATAGCAGTTGGTTTTTCAAGTAAAGGACCTTATTCTGATTTGCCTGCATTTGATGATACGATTCAAGCTTGCAGTGGAATGGCAAGTTACCAGTCTGCTTACTCCGAAGAACCAACTTATACCTCAGGAGCAACAGCTGACAAAGCTACTGGTTTAATGCTTGGATTAAGCATTGTTTCAGCCTTGTTCAAAAGAGAAAAATCTAGGATTGGCCATGAAATAGAAGTTCCAATGTTTGAAACTATGGTTGATTTTACATTAGTAGAACATTTATATGGTTATAATTTTGTACCTCCAAAAGCTCCACCAATTTATCCAAGGCAATCTTCACCTAATAGAAAACCTTATAAGACTAAAGATGGTTATATAGCTGTGTTACCTTATAATGATAATCAATGGTTAAGGTTTTTGAAGATTATAGGTAAAGAAGAAATTTTAAAGAAAAAAAAATTTGCAACTTTAGAGAGTAGAAACGAGAATGTTGATGAGTTATATAATATTTTAAATAAAGAATTAATTACTGAAACTACAAAAAATTGGATAAAAAAATTTAGAAAAAATGATATTCCATCCATGAAAATGAATACTCCAGATGAGCTGTTTGAAGACAAGCATTTAAAAGAAACCAATTTTTTTAAAAAAATGGATCATCCTTCTGAAGGTAAGTTAATGTATACAAAGTTACCAATATTTTATAATAATAAAGACCCTGAAGAAAACAAAAAGCCAGCGCCTACTCTAGGAAAAGACTCAATTAAAACTTTAAAAGAGTTAGGTTATAAAAATAATGAAATAGAAAAATTAATATATAGTGGAGTTATCTTTGCCTACAGTTAATAAGGAGAAAGAATGCATAATATTGGATTTATAGGCCTCGGCGCAATGGGATCAGCTATGGCGCCTTTATTAGTAAAGGCAGGCTTTAACGTTTTTGGTTTTGATATTAAAAAAAAAATACACAGTAAAACTGGTATAATTAATGTAGAAAATATTCATTCTTTATCAGATAAAGATGTAATTATTTTTATGTTACCTGATGGAAAAGAAGTCTCAAAAACAGCTGAAAAATTAATTAAATTAAATACTAAATCAATTATGATTGACATGTCATCTAGTCATCCAGATGACACAATCCTTCTAGGTAAAAAACTAATGAAACAAAATTTAACTTTGATTGATGCTCCAGTTTCGGGTGGCGTGGCAAAAGCAAAAACTGGTGAATTAATGATTATGGTTGGTGGAGAGGTTATTGAAATTGAAAAAGTTCAAAAAATTCTTCAAGTTATGGGAAAAGTTGAAATTACTGGCCCTTTAGGATCTGGTCATGCAATGAAATCTTTAAATAATTATGTTTCTGCTGCAGGTCTGATAGCAAGTTTAGAGGCACTTAATGCAGCTAGAAAAGTTGGAATTTATCCTGAGAATTTTATAAGAATTATTAATGGCGCAACAGGAAAGAATAACACTACAGAGGTTAAGTTAGATAAATTTGTTATTTCAAAAAAATATAATTCGGGATTTGCGTTAAATCTTATGGTGAAAGATGTATCAATTGCGAATGGATTGATAGAAAATTTAACAAAAAAATCACCACTTTCAAAAAACGTTTTAGGTTATCTTAATTCATCTTTATCTGTTTTGGGGAAAGAAGCTGATCATACAGAGATATACAAGGTTTTAAATAAATAGAACTTACTTTATTTTAAGCAGAAAGTTTATTGAAGTTCACTTAAAGTAGTTGTACTAGTGTTAAGCTCTAAACTCATTTTAAATTCAATTAATGCAGGCCCATCTTCATGAATAGCTTCTTTTAATATATCTTCAATTTCATTAATAGACTCAATCTTAAAACCTTTAATACCAAAACTTTCTGCATAATTTTTAAAGTCAGGGTTTATAAGATTTGTAGCATAGTGATTTCTATTTGGAAAATGAACTTCTTGATGATATCTAATTGTTCCATAATGATTATTATTTGCTACAATTATTTTTAGTCTTGCGTTTTTGGAAATAGCAGTGGCCAACTCTGACCCAGTCATCAATGCGCCTCCATCGCCGACTATAGAAAAAACCATTCTTTTAGGAAACCGAAGTGAAGCTGCAATACCAGCAGGAATACCCATGCCCATAGCACCAATTTCAGAACCCAGAAGTTTCATAGTCGATTTAAAAGGAAATCTATGATGCATCCAGCTTGTAAAATTACCAGCATCATTTGTTATAATAGAGTTTTTAGGCGCTAATTTACCAAGTTTATCAATCAAGTGACCAAAATCTAATCCATCATTTGCAATTCTTGGTTTTCTGGTAGATTTATTATTTTTATATCTATCATGACATGTTTTAATCCAGTTTTTTCTATTTTTTATTTTCGTTTCAAATTTAATTTTCATTAGTTTATCCATAAAATCATTACCATCTGAAATGATTGCTAAATTTGTTTTAAAGATATTATCTAAACCCACGCCATCAGGCAAAATATGAATAAATCTTTGTTTTTTTGATGGAAAAGTATAACCCATGTTTGGAATACCATTTAATTTGTGGCCAATACATATTACCAAATCAGCTTCTTTAGCATTTTGTTTTATAGGCTCAGGCGGCCTTAGTCCTAGTTCACCTGCATAATGAATATTATCGTTATCAATCAGGTCTTGATGCTCATATGTACATAATACAGGTATTGAAAGTTTTGATGCAATTTTTTTAATTTGTAATTTTGAATATTCTGAAAACTGAAGGTGACCACCAACAACTAATATTGGTTTTTTTGAAATTGAAATTTCATTAGCTACTTTCTTAACCTCTTTCAAGTCAGTTTTAGCGATAATTTTTTCATTTCTTTTTTGAGGAGAACACAAAACTTCTGAATCTAATATATCTGAGGGAATGGAAATAATTACTGGTCCAGGAGTTCCACTCTCAGCAATTTTAAAAGCCTTAGCAGTAATATTGGCTATTTCTTCAGGATTAATAATTTGTTCTACATGCTTTGACATATCAGAGAACATTTTTGTGAAATCTATTTCTTGAAGATGCATTTTTCCAATACTTTTTCTATTTACTTGACCAACAAATAATATCATTGGAATTCCACCTTGATGGGCAGAATGAACAGCTATTGACGCATTGGTTGCGCCTGGTCCTCTGCTTACAAATGCAATTCCTGCTGTACCTGTACACTTTGCATCTGCCACTGCCATAAATCCAGCACCACCTTCATGACGACAACTAACTACATCAATTTCTTTTGAGCCAATTAATTCATCCATCACAGGTAAATATGACTCTCCAGGGACACAAAAAAACCTATTAACATTATGATTGATTAATGTTTTTACAAATACTGCTGCCGCTTTTTTCATAAAATTTCCTTTATATTGTTGGTTTTTTGCCACCATCTAAATTTATTTCAGTCCCATTAAGATGGCGTACTTTATTTTGACAAATGAAAAAGGCCACTTCTGCAACTTCTTCAGGGGTTGAAAATCTCAAAAGGTTTGATGCTTTTAGAGCATTTTTTTTTGCTTTATCAAAGCTAATTTTCTCTCTTTTTGCTGTTGCTTTTATTATTGAAATCAGTCTATCTGTTGATGTCATTCCAGGGTTTATAGAATTTACATTTACCTCATCTAAGATCCCTTTTTTTGACAATGCTTTAGAAAAATTTTGTAATGCAGCATTAACTGAACCACCAACCATAAAATTAGGATCCGGCGTATGAGCCATTCCTCCATTAATAGTTAATAGCCAGCCTTTTTTCCTTTTTAAATTATTCCAAAGTCCTTTTGTTAATCTTACAACACTATAAAACTTAAGTGCAAAACCATCATAAAAATCAGAAATTGGTTGTGTTAATATATTTCCACTTTTAGTATCACCAGCGCAAAAAATTAAAGTATCAAAATCATTAAATTTTTTTTTTATTTCTTTAACCGTATAATTACAACCTTCTTCAGTTTTTAAGTTTGCAACACAATACTCTACATTTACCATAAATTTTGTTTTAACATCCAAGGCAACTTTTCTTAAGTTTTTTTCATTTGAAGAAATAAGAAAAACATCTGAGTCGTTTTCCGCAAATTTATAAGTAATTGCTTTACCTATTCCTTTACTTGAACCAGTAATTACAATTTTTCTTCTTTTTAACATAAACTATTTTTTTTATTCATTAATAGAAAAATTTTGTGAATTCTATCAAAATATATTCTATACTAGACAGTACTCGTATATCAAAAGATTTATATCAAATAAATAAATAATGGCAGAAAATTTTTTAAAAGAAAGTAGTTTAAGGGCTGTTTTAGGTCCAACTAATACAGGAAAAACTCATTATGCAATGGAAAGAATGCTGTCTCATAAATCAGGAATGATAGGCTTTCCACTTAGATTACTTGCAAGAGAAAATTATGATAGAGCAATAAAAATTGTGGGTGAAAAAGCAGTAGCTCTTATTACAGGAGAAGAGAAAATAATACCAGTAAATGCAAAATACTTTTGTTGTACAGTTGAGGCTATGCCAATTGATAAAAAAGTAGCTTTCTTATCAGTAGACGAAATTCAACTAGCTGGAGATCAAGAAAGAGGACATGTTTTTACTGATAGATTACTTAATGCAAGAGGAACTGAAGAAACAATTTTTCTAGGTTCTGAAATAATAAAACCTCTTATGAAATCTCTATTACCAAAATGTAAAATTGAAATAAGGCCAAGACTTTCAACTTTGACATATGCTGGAGTAAGAAAAATAACAAGACTTAAGCCCCGTTCTGCTATTGTAACTTTCTCAATTTCTGAGATATATAGAATAGCAGAATTAGTTAGAACTCAAAAAGGTGGGGCGGCAGTAGTTATGGGCTCTTTATCCCCAAGAACTAGAAATTCTCAAGTAGATTTGTACCAAAATGGACAGGTTGATTTTTTGATAGCAACTGACGCAATAGGTATGGGCTTGAATCTAGATATTGATCATGTCGCTTTCGCAGCAAATTCTAAGTTTGATGGTAATGTGAATAGAAGTTTGTCTGCAAATGAAATTGCGCAGATAGCTGGAAGAGCAGGAAGATCAAGTAAAAATGGAACATTTGGCATTATAAATGATGATTTAATATTAAACAAAAAGCTTGTTGAAATGGTTGAAAATCACGATTTTCCTTCATTATTTAAAATATGGTGGAGAAATTCAGAATTAGATTTTACTTCGGTAAAAGGTCTTATTAAATCCTTAGAAAAAACTTCACCATCAAATCTTTTGAAAAAAAAAGGTAACGCATTAGATTTAATTTCATTAACTAATATGTCTAAATTAAAGTTAGTGACTAAAAACCAAACAAATCAATTTGTTGTTTCACTTTTGTGGGATATTTGTCAAATTCCAGATTTTGGTAATCTCTATTCAGACAGGCATTTTAACCTGCTTGAGACATTGTTTAATTATTTAATAAAAGGTAAAGTTGATAATGACTGGATGAAAAATCAGATTGTTAGTTTAAATAGACTTGATGGAGAAATAGAAACTTTATTATATAGAATAGCAAATATAAGAACTTGGACTTATATAACAAATAAAAATAACTGGATTAATGATCATGAGTTCTGGCAAAATGAAACTAAAGGTATAGAAGATAAACTCTCTGATGAGTTACATGAAAGGTTAACAAAAAGATTTATTGATAAGAAGATTGTAATTTTAACAAAAAAACTTAATGAGAAAATTTCATTGGAAGCAAAAGTAAAATTTGACGGAAAGGTTTTTGTTGAGGGTCAAGAGGTAGGTTTTTTGAAGGGTTTTGATTTTATATCAGAAGTTTCAGAAAATGAAAACAGCTCTAAAATTTTGTCTGCAGCAAGAAAAGCTTTGCCTAAAGAAATAGAAAAACGTGTAAATGATTTTATTCAATCTTCTGAAGAAGCTATTAAGTTAGATGAAAAAGGCACAATTTTGTGGATGGAAAGTTCTATAGGACGATTATCAAAAGGAAACAGCATTTATAATCCAATTGTTTTACTAAATGATTTAGATATGTTGATGCTTGATCAAAAGAATAAAATCAGAGAAAAATGTATTAATTCAATCAAGTTAAAAGTATTAGATGTTTTAGCAGAAAGCATAAAATTAAAAGGATTGAATTTAAGGAAAAGCAAAGAAGATTTAAGTCTTAAAATTACATCTAAGGTAAATTCAATAGCCTTCAACGTATATGAAGGCCTTGGAAGTACATTAATAAAAAATATTCCTTTTTCACTAAAAAAACTAAGTGAAGATGAAAAATTAACTTTAGCAAAATTAGGTTTAAGGATAGGAACTGAAGTAATTTATTTACCTAAGTTACTAAAACCAATTTCAATTAGCCTAAGATCTATTTTGTGGTCAGTATTTAATAATTCTATCCCATTTCAAGGCCCGCCAGCCATAGGTAGGGTAAGTTGTGATATAGACAAATCCCTTTCTTCAAATTATTATCATTACATTGGTTATTTCCCATATAAAACTTTTGCTTTAAGAGTGGATATAGCTGAAAGAATAAAGGTAATAATTAGACATGAGTCTAAAAAGGGAAGTTTCCAAATTAACGAAAATATGTTATCTGTCGGTGGTGCAACAAAAGAACAAATGAAAGAAATTCTAAAATCCATGAATTTTGAAATTATACATGAGATTAAATCAGAGAATGATCCAGATATACTCATCCCATTTTTTGATAAAAAGAAAAATTTTAAAAAGAAAATAAATAATCAAAATTTTAAAAAATTAAACAAAACTAAACATTATAGTGAAAAAAGAGAACTGAAAGATAGTTCGCCTTTTGATATACTTAAGAAATTAAAAATTTGATAAATGAAATCATTATTTCAATGAGATTAGATAAATTTTTATTTTTTGTTCGTGTTTTTAAAAACCGAAATTTAGCTTCTAAACTTATTTTAAGTGGTATAGTAAGAATTAATGGTTCTATTGTTAAAAAGGGACATAGAAGAGTTATTATTGGAGAAATCATAGTTATTAATAGGTTTCCAAAAATACAAATAATTAAGGTTTTAAAGATACCAAAAAGAAGGGGTTCTTATTCAGAGGCTAAATTATTTTATGAGGACTTATCCCCAAAAACTGAAATAAATGTGAGTATAACAAAACAATTTAAACCATTTGTATCAAGAATAGGTCGTCCTACTAAAATGGATCGTCGAAAAATTGATAAATTAATGGGTAGAAACTAGTTAGAAAAGTGTTATATATAATTTCATCTTTCAGAATTAAAAACTCATGAGAAATCTATGACTTATATAGTAAACGAAAATTGCATTAAATGTAAATATACTGACTGCGTAGAAGTTTGTCCTGTGGATTGTTTTTATGAAGGAGAAAACATGCTTGTAATCCATCCAGATGAATGTATTGATTGTGGTGTTTGTGAACCCGAATGTCCAGTAGATGCGATACAAGCTGATACAGATGAAGGGGCAGAATCTTGGCTTGTATTAAATAGGGACATGTCTGAGGTATGGCCTAATATCACAGAAAAAAAAGATGCTCCTGAAGATGCTGATGATTTTGCAGAGGTAAAAGATAAATATAAAAAATTTTTTAAAAAATGAAATTTAATCATATGAAATATAGTTTCAAACTGGATTTTATAAACTAAATGTGATATAACGCTTTTACTATTGAGGTAACCTAAACCTTACTAAAAACTTTAATAATATAGATTTTTAATTTTTAGGCAGCTAAAATTTGCCTCTTTTTTTATATAGGTGGAATAATTGAATAAAGAAAAAGATAAAAGTATAAATTTCATTCCTGGTGATTATGTTGTCTATCCGAGCCATGGAGTCGGAAAAATAATAGGAACTGAAAGTCGTCAAGTAGAAGGTATTAATTTAGAACTGCTTGTAATTAGATTTGAACAAGAAAGAATGACACTAAGGGTTCCTTTAGATAAAGCGAAAGTATCTGGATTAAGAACACTCTCAAGTAGAGCTCAAATGGATGAAGCAATAACTACTTTGCAGAGTAAAGCTAAGACAAAGAAAACAATGTGGTCCAGAAGAGCACAAGAATATGAAACTAAAATTAATTCTGGAAGTTTAGTTATGATTGCAGAAGTAGTCAGAGATTTATATAAAAAAGAAGATCAAGGTGAGCAATCATATTCTGAAAGGCAAATGTATCAGGCAGCCTTAGAGAGGCTGGCAAGTGAATTTGCTGCGGTGGAAGATTTAGATAAAAGTACAGCAGTAACAAAATTAGAAAAAATTATTGATGAAAGCGCTGAAAAAGCTGCTTAGAAACTTTAACAATTTATTTTAGTAAAAATAATGATCTCTAAAGATTTTGTTTTTGAACAAGGATATTTAAAGGTTGATGATATCCACAAAATTTATTACGAACAATATGGTAACCCAGAGGGTAGGCCAATTTTGTTTCTTCATGGGGGTCCTGGATCAGGTTGTTCTGTGTTTCAGAGAAAATTTTTTGATCAAAATATACACAGAGTTGTTTTTGTTGACCAAAGGGGAGCAGGGAAAAGTGAGCCTTATGCTGAAACTTCTCAAAATACCACGAATGATTTAGTAAATGATCTTGAAAAAATTAGAAAACATTTAAAAATAGATAAATGGTTAATTTTTGGAGGTTCATGGGGGAGTACTCTAGGCCTTTTATATGGAATAAAGTTTCCACAATATTGTATAGGATTTATATTAAGAGGTATTTTTTTAGGAACTTTAGATGAGATAAATTGGTTCTTATATGATATGAGAAAGTTTTTCCCTGAATCTTACTCTGATTTTATTAGTGACATCCCATTTTCAGAGAAAAATAATGTATTAAATTGGTACTATCAAAAGTTAAAATCTAAAAATAAAAAAACAGTTCATAAAGCAGCCTCAAAATGGAATCAATATGAAAGTTCATGTTCTACTTTGAAATATGAAAAAAGAAATAATTTAGGCTATGAATCACTTGCAATAGCAAAAATAGAGGCACATTATTTTGTAAATAATTGTTTTCTAAAAGACAATTTTATTTTAGAGAATATTAAAAAAATTAATCATATTCCTTGTATAATTGTTCAAGGTAGACATGATGTTATTTGTCCACCTTTTAATGCATTAAAGTTATGTAAGTCTTGGGATAATTGTAATATACATATTGTTGAGGATGGAGCTCATTCAGCTTTTGAAGAAAGTGTGTTTAACAAAATAATTTACGCTCTTAAAGAAGTATATATTGGTTGACAGGTTTATATGATTATATCTATCTTTAGAATTAATATTAATAATAATATGAAAGTTGTTTGTGAATAAAGATCTAACATTTGAAGAGGCTCTTAATGAGTTGGAAGAAATAGTAAACTCAATGGAAAGAGGAGAAATTTCTTTGGAAGAAGCAATTAAAGCTTATGAAAGAGGTACTGATCTAAAAAATCAATGCGAAAGAAGGCTTAAGGAAGCTAAGATGAAAGTTGAAAAAATTCATGCTTCTAAAAATAAAGATGATTTTTCTATCAAAACAGAATTAATTGAAGATTGATTAAAATGAAGCAACTTCAGGATGCTTTGAAATTAAATAGTAAAATTATTGATGACTTTTTAAACATTAATTTACCAAAACCATTTGGTTTGCATATAAATTTATTAAAAGCTATAAAATACTCTTTAATTGGTTCAGGAAAAAAATTCAGAGGATTTTTAGTTTTAGAGTCTGGTAGAGTGATATGCGCTAAAAATGGTAAAAATATTGACGATAAAAAGTTTAAAGAGTTATTGGTAACAGCATCAGCTGTAGAGGCTATTCATACATATTCTCTAATTCATGATGATTTACCTTCCATGGATAATTCTGACTATAGAAGAGGTAAGAAAGCGGCACATTTAAAATATGATGAAGCAACAGCAATTTTGGCTGGTGATGCATTGCAAAGTTGGGCATTTGAATTAATATCTAATTCAAATAATATTAAGAGTGCTGAGATAAGGTCTGAAATAATTTTTAATTTATCTAAAGGAATAGGTCTTTCAGGTATGGTTGCCGGTCAACAAGCAGATATAGATTTACAAAATTTGAAAATTCATACAAATGATATTACTTGGATCCAGGACAAAAAAACAGGTTCATTGATAGAATGTTGTGTTATTCTTGGTTGTTTAATTGGAAAAGGTTCACTTTATCAAAAGGAATCACTTATTAGTTATGCAAAAAGCTTAGGATTAGCTTTCCAAATAACCGATGATTTATTAGATTTAAAAGGAACAAAACAAAAAATAGGTAAACCAATAGGGCAAGATAAGAGCAATAACACGCCAAACTTTGTTAATTTGCTAGGTGAAAAGGAAGCAAGAAAAAAATCTAAAATGATGGTTGAAAAAGCAGTAGAAACTCTAAAAGTTTTTGGTAAAAGTTCAAAAAATCTTGTATTACTGGCTAGATATTCTATTGAACGCGAAATGTAAATAATGAAAATAGATTTATGAAAAAAAATATTAATAGTTCAAACAAAAACTTTCTAGATTTAGTTAATACTCCATCTGAGCTAAAAAAGTTAACAATTGAAGAATTAGAAATTTTATCAGATGATCTTAGAACAGAACTAATTGATGTTGTCTCAAAAACTGGAGGCCATCTTGGAGCGGGCTTAGGAGTTGTAGAGTTAACGATTGCCCTACATTACGTTTTTGATACACCTGAAGATAAATTAATATGGGATGTTGGCCATCAAGCCTATCCTCATAAAATTTTGACTGGAAGAAGAAAAAAAATGAAAACTTTAAGACAAAAAGATGGTCTTTCTGGATTTTTAAAAAGAGCAGAGTCAGAATTTGATCACTTTGGAGCAGGTCATTCTTCTACTTCAATTTCATCGGCATTAGGTATGGCTGTAGCAAGAGATAAATTAGGAAAAAAAAATAATATAATTGCTGTGATCGGTGATGGTGCAATGAGTGCAGGTATGGCTTATGAAGCTATGAATAACGCAGGTAATATAAATACAAATATGGTAATAATTTTAAACGATAATGATATGTCTATAGCGCCAGCAGTAGGTGCTTTAAGTAATTATCTTTCTAATGTAGTTTCTAGTACGCCCTTTAATACTGTGCGTGAGATAGCTAAAAAAATGATGGATTTTTTTCCTGAGGAAGTTAGTAAAACTGCTAAAAAAGCAGAAGATTTGGCCAGAAATTTGTTAAATAAGCGTGAAAGTACAATTTTTAGTCAAATGGGTATGTTTTATTTAGGACCTGTAGATGGACATGATGTTAAGTCACTAGTTAAAATCTTGGAAAATTTAAAAGATGGTCCAATAGAGGGTCCTGTTTTGCTTCATGTTGTAACAGAAAAAGGGAAAGGACATCCTTTTTCGAAAGTATCGGAAGAGAAATATCATGCGGTTTCAAAGTTTAATTTAATTAGTGGGGATACAGTTAAATCAAACTCTAATGCTCCAAGTTATACTTCTGTTTTTTCAGAAACATTATGTAAAATTGCTGAAAAAGATGAAAAAGTTATTGCTATCACTGCCGCAATGCCATCAGGTACTGGGCTTAACGATTTTAAAAAAATGTTTTATGACAGATTCTATGATGTTGGGATTGCAGAACAACATGCTGTAACATTTGCGGCTGGGCTAGCAACAGAAGGCTTTAAACCCTTTGTGGCAATTTACTCTACATTTTTACAAAGGGCATACGATCAGGTGATACATGATGTTGTAATTCAAAAGCTTCCTGTTAAATTCATGCTAGATAGGTCAGGTTTAGTTGGAGCAGATGGGGCAACACATGCTGGCTCATTTGATTTAGCATACTTATCATGCTTGCCAAACGTAGTAATTATGGCTCCTAGTGATGAAAATGAGTTGTCTAAAATGGTTTTTACAGCTTCAAACTATAATTTAGGACCAATATTTTGTAGATACCCTAGAGGTGAGGCCGTTGGTGTGAAGATTGAAGAAAATTTGGAAAACTTAAAAATTGGAAAAGGAAGATTTTTAAAAAAGGGAAATCAAATTGCAATTTTATCGGTAGGCACGAGGTTAGAACCAGTATTACAATCGTATGATTTTTTAGAGAATGATGGGTATAGCATTACTGTTGCTGATGCTAGATTTGTAAAGCCTATAGATAACGATATGTTAGAAGAGTTATTTATAAATCATCAGGCTTTATTGATTGTTGAAGAGGGTTCACAAGGAGGCTTTTCATCTAATTGTCTAAATTTTTTGTCAAAAAATAACTTTTTAGGACAAAAATCTACATTTGTGAAGATTTTAACTTTACCAGATAAATTTCAAGATCATGCTAGTCAGAACGAACAATTAAAAGAAGCATTTTTGGATAAAGAAGGTATTATAAATGAGTTAAAAAATATAATTTCAATCTTAAAAATCGTACCAAAAATAAAAAAACAAAATAGGTTTAGTAATTCAAAAAGATCGTATTGATAAAATACTTGTTTCAAAAAAACTTGTTAAAAATAGAAAAGATGCTGTGGGATTAATTCTTTCTGGCAATGTCTTTTTAGAAACAAAAAAAATAGATAAACCTGGCTTTATTTTGCCAATTGATAGCAATTTACAAATAAAAAAAAAAAAAGACGATACATGGGTATCAAGAGGAGGTTATAAGCTCGATAAAGCTATAAAATATTTTTCTTTAAACTGTAAAAACACTACAGCATTAGATATAGGGAGTGGTTCAGGCGGTTTTACTGATGTTTTATTAAAGCATGGTGCAAAAAAAATTTACTGTGTGGATGTAGGTTATGGCCAATTAGATTGGAAAATTCGTAATAATAAAAAAGTATTAGTATCTGAGAAAACTAATGCAAGATATATTGATAACAATATTATTAAAGATAATTTAGATTTAATAGTATGTGATACTTCATTTATTTCCTTAAAAAAAGTTTTACCAGCAAGTTTACAATTTCTAAAGAAATCTGGGTTTCTAATAGCTTTAATAAAACCTCAATTTGAAATTGGCAAAAATCTTGTAGGCAAAGGTGGTATTATAAAAAATCCAGAACACCATGAACTTGTTGTCAACAGTATAAAAGATTGGTTAATCGAAGAAATTAATTTTGATGTATTGGGTGTAACGGAAAGCCCTATTTTAGGTATAAAAGGTAATAAAGAATTTTTAATTTGTGCGTTTAAAAAATGATTAGGTTAAAATTTTTATTTTAAACTACCGATTTGGGCTTCATGCATCATCAACTGATCAGCTAAAACGATAGCAATCATTGCTTCAGCAATTGGAACAGCTCTTATACCAACACATGGATCATGCCTGCCTTTAGTAATAATTTTTACTGCATTATTTTTAATATCTATTGAATTTCTCTCAATTAAGATTGAGCTCGTAGGTTTTACAACAAAACGAGCTACTAAGGGTTGGCCTGTAGATATTCCTCCAAGAATTCCACCCGCGTGATTAGACTTATAAAAATAGTCTCCACTATTGTCAGAAAAAATTTCATCATTACTTTGGCTACCAAGCATGGAGGCCGTTTCAAACCCTGATCCTATTTCAACTCCTTTAACAGCATTAATTGTCATCAATCCATCTGTTATTTGACTATCTAATTTTTGATATATTGGACTACCAAGTCCCTTAGGCATATTTTCAGCTATGACTTCAATAATAGCACCAGCACTGTTACCTTCTTTTCTAATTTTTCCCAACCATTTAGACCATTTGTTAGCAGTTTGAGCATCAGCACAAAAAAAAGGATTTTTTTCTATTTCTTGCCAGTTAAATTTTTTTCTATCAATTTTATATGGACCGATCTGGATAACACTTGCTCTAATTTTAATTTTATTTTTAAGTCTATAATCTAGAATCTTACTTGCTATTGCTCCTGCTGCTACACGTACTGCTGTTTCCCTGGCACTTGACCTTCCTCCACCTCTATAATCTCTGATATTATATTTTTCATAGTAAGTGATATCAGCATGTCCGGGCCTAAATTTGTCAGCTATATCCGAGTAGTCTTTACTTTTATGATCTTCATTTAGAATATTTAGAGCTATAGGATGACCAGTGGTTTTATTATTAAATACACCAGAAAGTATTTCTACTTTATCTCTTTCCTTTCTTTGACTAACATACTTTGACTGACCAGGCTTTCTTCTATCTAAAAATTTTTGAATATCTTTTTCTTGAAGAGAAATATTTGGAGGTATACCGTCTACAACACATCCAATGGCTTTACCATGACTTTCACCATAGCTAGTAAATCTAAAAATATTACCAAAAGAATTGCTAGCCATTATTATAATTCCAGGGTTACTTATTAATTTTTTCGGGACTCATATCTGGAGCATCAATAGCTTTCATCCCAACTACATGATATCCACAATCAACATGATGTGTTTCTCCTGAAACTCCAGTTGATAAGTCAGAAAGGAGATAAACTGCACTTCCTCCAACATCATCTAAAGTTACATTTCTTCTAAGAGGAGAGTTATATTGATTCCATTTTAAAATATATCTAAAGTCACCTATGCCGCTTGCAGCAAGTGTTTTAATAGGGCCAGCAGAAATACTATTTACTCTAATATTTTTTTCTCCCAAATCTGCGGCTAAATATCTAACAGATGATTCTAGTGCTGATTTAGCTAGTCCCATGACATTGTAATGAGGCATAACTTTTTCAGATCCATAATAAGTTAGAGTGACCATTGATCCACCATTATTCATCATAGAGGCAGCCTTTTTTGCAATAGCAGTAAATGAATAAACAGAAACATCCATAGTCTTATTAAAATTACTTCTAGTTGTATCAATATAATTTCCTTTTAATTCCTCTTTATCAGAAAAGGCAATTGCATGAACCAAAAAGTCAATTTTAGACCATTTTTCACTTAGTTTTTGAAATGTCTTATCTATATCTTGATCGCTAAGCACATCACATTCTAAAATTATGTCTGAATTAACTGAATTTGCTAATGGCGTTACTCTTTTTTTTAAAGCATCACCTTGATAGGTAAAAGCAAGTTTACCTCCTTGATCAGCTATGGCCTTGGCAATTCCCCAAGCTATTGATTTGTCATTAGCAACTCCCATTACTAAGCCACATTTGTTATCCATTAGCCCTGACATATCATTTTTCTCTTTTATAGCAATTAAAAACCATTATTATTTATATAATAGATAATTTAATAATTTGATAGTTAAAATTGTCCAAGTAAACGGAATTAGACTTCACTTTTATTAAAAAATTGAATATATAATTCGTTTTCTTATTGAAATTGTATCTCCTGGATTATACGATCTATTGCTTTGTATATTTATTAATTCTCCATCAATTTCAACCGATAATTTGTAACCATAGATTTGTTCTATAGTTTCTGTATGAACTATTCTTTGCAATCTACATATTTCTTTTTCAATAAATTTTCCATTACTTGCCTTGGCATTCTTATCGTTTCTCACAATTTCAGAGCCAATTATAGCACCAATTGCTGTAGAACCTTGTTTTCCACCACCTTTTCCCAATTGATTCCCAATAGCCCCGCCTATCAAAGCACCTATTAAATTGTCTGCACCAAATTTTTGATTAGTTTCATTTACAGGAACTTTTTTGATTTCACAGATTTTTTCTCTTTTAGGAACTTGTTTTGTAGTAAACTTTTTTAAAACTTCTACTGAATGTACAAAACCTGTTGTTTGAATAGTTTTAGTCTCACCAAATGAATTATATGGAGATATAAGGATAGTCAAAATTACTAAAATAATTATTTTCATCTTTAAAATTTCCTATTTAAAAATTATATATAAATTAATAATAACAAAAATTATGGCAAAAATTTGTACTTTTAGGGAATTATGATGGAATTAGATAATTTTTTAGATCCTATTGAACTATTTAATAAATGGTTTGAAGAGGCAAAAAAAAAAGAATTAAGAGATCCGAATGCTATGCAATTAGCAACAGTATCAACTGAAGGCATGCCTTCTGTCAGAACAGTATTATTAAAAGATATAATAGAAGGAAGTTTTGTTTTTTATACAAATTATGAAAGTAGAAAATCTAACGAAATTTTCCAAACGGGCAAAGGGGCAATTTGCTTTTATTGGAAATCATTAAATAGGCAAGTAAGGCTTGTAGGCAAAATTAATAAAGTAGATAAAGAAATTTCTGATTTATATTTTTCAAAACGTTCAAAAGGAAGTAGAATTGGTGCATGGGCTTCAATGCAATCTAGACTTTTAGATAGTCGAAAGACATTAATAAATAGAGTTAAGGAATATGATAATAAATTTGACGAAAACGTTCCAAGACCGGAACATTGGGGAGGGTTTGCTTTGTTACCTAGGGAATTTGAGTTTTGGCAAGATGGAGAATTTAGATTGCATGATAGATTTATCTTGAAACCTTCCAAAGATTCAAATCTTTGGGAAGCTAAGAGGTATTATCCATAGTTTTTTTTCTTTCTAAAAGACTCATTAAAAGAAAGATCAAATAACAAAATATTATCAATAATAAAAAGACACCAAAACCTATTTGATAAGATTGCATAGAATAACCTGAGGTTTTTCCTGGCTCTAAGTGTTGTAAGATACTTCCAATCGCATATTGTGAAAAAAAGGCTATTAGAAAAGTTACAAGATTAACAGCTGTTGAAACTCTACCAGCATATCTTAATGGAAAATGTGCACTTAGGCCAGCATAACCAAGCGTTCCACAAAATGAAGTTAAACTGAACATAACCCAAGGCCAGATAGCCTTAGGTATAATTCCAAAAGTTATAATTATAAAAGGGATAATTAATAAAAATATAAAAAATCCCATAACTCCTATCGGAGATATTTTAAATTTTCTAACATAATCAGAAATTATACCCATCATTACAATTCCTATAGCCATACAAATAGTAAAAATAAACAAAATATTGGCTGTCTCCATTTGACTAAATTTACCTACGTCAGTTAACCAAGGACCTGCCCATAAACCTTGTAAAGACATCGAAGTTCCTCCAACAATAGATGCTATAGGACATATTCTCCAGAAGGCGTAACTCGAATATATTTCTTTTAAAACTTTTATAATGGAGTCATTTTCAGCTTTTTCATTATAGACTTCTTTTTCTGGAACAATAAAAAAAATCAAAAAACTTACTAAAAGTGTTATTACTGATAGAAACAAATATATAATTCTCCAACTAGTGATATTTAATGCTAACTCTAAAGGAGTAGATGCTACGACTGCGCCCATCGCACCAAACCCCAAATAAACTGCAATTAATAAACTTAATCTTTCTTTAGGGAACCATACAGAGAATGCTTTAAAAGCTCCCATTAAAGCTCCAGAAACACCTAATCCAATTAGGCCTCGTCCTATAGTTAATTGGGAAACATCGTTACCTAATGCAAATGTTGCAGCACCAATTGAGGCAATAACAAATAATATTGATTGAACCTTCCTTGCTCCGTATTTATCTAACAAAATTCCAAGAGGTAATTGGAATAAAGCAAAGGTAAGAAAATAGACTGAAGTTATCAAACCTAATTGTTCAGCGTTTATCCCAAGATCTTGATTAAGATAAGGTGCTAATATAGCATTAGTAGATCTGTATAAATATGATAAAAAATAACCAATTGAAAATGGTATAAAAATAAATAATGTTTTTTGAAATGTTGTTTTAGGATTTTTCATTTTATATTTTTCAAAAATTGTATTAATTTTAAATTAATATATTTTAATGACTATACTTTTACACAATGTTTAACAATGAAAATATCATCTAGTATTAAAAATATCGTAAATGAGATTACTGAATGGAGACATCAACTTCATGCTAATCCAGAATTAGGTTATGAAGAGACATGGACTTCTGACTTTATTTGTAAAAAGCTAAAAGCCTTTGGTATAGAAATTCACACTGGACTAGGAGGAACAGGTGTTGTTGGGGTGTTAAAAGGAAATGGAAGTGTTAGCAATCGAGCTATAGGTTTAAGAGCTGATATGGATGCTCTACCAATACAAGAAGAAAATGAAGTTTCTTATAAATCGAATAATAAAGGGAAAATGCATGCTTGCGGTCATGATGGTCATGTAGCAATGTTATTAGGAGCGGCTAAAGTTTTGTCTGAACAAAAAGAATTTGACGGAACAGTATACTTTATTTTTCAACCTGCTGAAGAAGGTGGTGCAGGTGGTTTATCTATGATTAAAGATGGATTATTTGATAAATTTTCTATGGAAAGTGTTTGGGGTCTTCATAATTGGCCTGGTTTAGAGGTTGGTGAAATTGCCGTTCATAAAGGATCTGTAATGGCATCTTTTGATAAATTTAATGTAATAATAAATGGAAAAGGTGGTCATGCTGCTATTCCACAATCAACATCAGATCCTATTTTAGCCGCCTCCGCTACTATTCAATCATTACAACAAATAGTTTCTAGGAGACAAAATCCATTAGACTCAGTAGTTATTTCTGTGACTCAGATTAATTCAGGAACAGGTTTCAATATTATTCCTGAAAAATCTGAATTTGTGGGTACTATTCGTACTATAAATCCAATTGCAAGAAAATTAGTTCATGAACAGTTTATAGAAATTTGTAAAATGACTGCTTCTGCTTATGGTTGTGATGCAGAAACTGAATTAATTCAGGGCTACCCTGTTACCGTTAATAATCTGAATGAAAGTGAAAAAGCAGTTATTGTTGCCCAAAATATAGTTGGTAAAAGCTCTGTTAAAACTGGTTTAGCTCCTTCTATGGGAGCCGAAGACTTTGCTTATATGCTAGAGAAAAAATCAGGATGTTACATTTGGCTTGGTGCTGGTGAAGGGATAAGTGGATGTATGCTTCATAACTCAAAGTATGATTTTAACGATGATATTATACCTTTGGGCATAGCTTACTGGGAAGAGCTTGTAAAACAAGAATTATCTGTTCGTAGTGGTTGATGATATAAGTATGAAAAAAATAATAATAATTTTTAGCTTTATTTTGGTTTTGTTAATATCAATTTTTTTTTCTTTTAAACTATGGTTTAATATGGGTTTTGTTGATATAAGTGCGAATGGTATTTTAGCAATAACTTTTTGTATAATTGTTTCGCTAATACTTGGTATTGGGTTAATGACATTAGTATTTTTTTCATCCCGTTTTGGTTTTGATGAACAAGTAAATCATGATTTAGAGTCTTTGTTAGAAAAACATAAAAAATTATAATTTTATTTTTAAAATTAATAAAAATCTTTCCATTTGTTTTTTTTTGTATATAAATAAAGAACAAAAGAAGAACAAAAGGAATTTGAGATATGAATAATATACAACGAACAAAAGAGTTACTGATTTCAAACGGTCATTATTTACCCTACAATGATATTAAATTATTAAATTTATCTCCTATTGATAATCAATTATCAATTAAATTACCTTTATATAGTTGTAAAATATCTGCTGGCTTTCCTTCTCCTGCAGATGATCATTTAGAGAAAAGCTTAGATTTAAATAGTCATCTAATAAAACATCCTGCAGCAACTTTTCTTGTACGTGTCAGTGGAGATTCAATGATTAATGCTGGTATCAATGATAATGATATACTAATAGTTGATAGGAGTTTAAAACCTTCACATGGTAAAATTGTTATTGCAGTTGTTGATGGACAGATGACAGTTAAGAGGCTATATAAACGTTCTGGAAAATTAATTTTGATGCCAGAAAATAAAAATTTTAAGCCTATAGAAATTACAGGAAGTATGAGTATAGAAATATGGGGAGTTGTAGTTACAGCAATTCATTCCCTTTGTTAATTAGGTTATTAAATTGTATGCTTTAGTTGATTGTAATAACTTTTATGTTTCTTGTGAAAGAGTTTTCAATCCTAGTTTAAATTATAAGCCAATCGTTGTTTTATCGAATAATAATGGCTGTATTATAGCCAGATCTAATGAAGCCAAAGCCTTAGATATACCGATGGGTGCTCCATTGCATTTATATAAAGAGATTATTAAAAAAAATAATGTTATTGTTTATTCATCTAATTATACACTTTATGGGGATATGTCTTCACGAGTAATGAATTCATTTAATTATTTTGTCTCAGATGTTGAAGTATACTCGATCGATGAAGCATTTCTTAGTTTACAAGGGTTTGATGATAAAATTATTTATCAAAAAATGATTAATATGAGAAAAAAAATATATCAGTGGACAGGTATTCCTGTTTGTATAGGTTTAGGACCTACTAAAACTTTAGCAAAGTTAGCTAACAAAATAGCAAAAAAAGATCCTAATAAAGGTATATATAAAATAACTAATGCAGATAGACTTAATGAAGTATTAAGTAATTGTAAAGTTGAAGATATATGGGGAATTTCTAGAGGTTTCCGTAAAAGGTTAAACAAAGTTGGTATATACACAGCTTTACAACTACAACGCGCAAACCCTCATCATATAAGAAAGTGTCTTTCTGTAGTAGGAGAAAGAATAGTCTACGAGTTACAGGGTTTTCCAAGCTTATCTTTAGAAGAGGTTAATGCAAAAAAGTCTATAACAGTATCAAGATCCTTTCAAAATACAGTTGATGACTTACCTAATTTAAAGAAGGCATTAGCTAATCATATATTTAGAGCTGCTGAAAAGCTCCGTTTACAGAGAAGGTTAAGTGGTGGATTATGTGTTTTTATTAGTACTAATAAGTATAGAAAAAAGGATTTTCAATATAATAAAAAAGGAATAATAATATTTGATGAACCAACTAACAATACCAATTTAATGATGAGAAAAGGATTTGAAGTTTTACAAAGTATGTATCGTCCCAAATGTAATTATAAAAAAATTGGTGTAACCCTTATAAATTTTATAACAAATGATAAAGAATTAAATTTAAAATTTTCTGCAGTACCTGAAAGTAACTTTATTCAAGGTAGTTTGTTTAGCCAAAATCAAATTAATAAAAAAAAATCAAATATATTTATGAAAGTATTAGATGATATTAATTATAAAATGGGATCAGGGACAGTGTTTTATGGATCTCAAGGAATAAAAAAAAGTTTGAAAAATAATACACAAAAAACAAGCGTAAGTAGCTTTTACAAATCACAGTCATTTACCACTAGTTGGAAAGAATTACCTCTGGTAAATTAAAACTTATTTTTTATTTAGAAGGTAGAGGGATACAACCTAAACCAGAAGCCCACAGTTCAGCACAAACAGATCTTGCTTGATTTTCTGCAAGTTCAACAAACCTAACTCGCCAGAGAGATTTTTTAGAATTTTTCTCAGTAACAAAAGGTATTTTTCTTAGGGAGGCAGGTAAATTACCAAGTTGTTCAGGGGCAGCATTTCTTGCTTTTCTTGCTGCTTTATGGGCATTAAGCTTATTACTGAAGGCCCCTATTTGAATAAACCAGTCTTCAGGAATAAAAGTTTTTTCAGCAATTAAGTTATTTTTTAAGGAATTAACAGTTCTTTTTTTTACAATAATTTTTGGTCTATTAGTCGGTAACTCGGAAGGTTTTGCAGTTCGAACTAAAGATTTGTTTGATTTAGTAAGAAAATATTTATTTAATAAATGAATCATATGACGATCTCTTGTTCTTGCTGTTCTTCCTCCAAAAACAACGCCAATAATTCTTTGACCATTTCTTTCGACCGAAGCAACTAAATTAAAACCAGAAGCATTTGTATAGCCTGTTTTAATCCCATCTGTTCCATTATAAGATCCCAATAAGTTATTATGATTACGATATTCTATATTATTATAGGTAAAAGTTTTTATTTTGAAAAAATAAAAATATTCAGGAAAATTTTTTTTAATGAGTATAGCAAGTTTTGCCATATCTTTCGCAGTGGATAATTGACCTTTATTAGGTAGACCAGAAGCATTTTTAAAAATAGTACGTGTCATTCCAATTTTTTTAGCCATTAAAGTCATTTTTGTAGCAAATTTTTTTTCAGTCTTACCAAGATTTTCAGCTACAACCGAAGCTACGTCATTAGCAGATTTAGTGATTAAAGCCAATATAGCATTTTTTACAGATATAGTAGAACCAGGTTGAAGCCCTAGTTTTGAAGGTGGTTTAGTAGCTGCTTTTTTTGAAACTTTAAATTTAGTTTGCATTGTAATGTCTTTCGAATTTAGAGAATGAAAAATCATATATAGTGTCATTATTTTTGTTAATGAAGCAGGATAATTTCTAGTATTGGCATTTTTTTGATAATAAATCTTACCAGTTTTTTCATTCATAATTATTGAAGCATATTTTGCATATGCAATTTGATTATAAAAAATAAAAAATAAAGAAAAAGATAACATTAAAAGTAATTTTTTAAAAATTTGATTATTAAAGATTTTATCTAAAGAAAAGTTAAATAAATGTACAAACATTCTAATATAATTAAATTAATTTAAAAATTAATACTAATAATAATTCTTAACAGAAACAAATAATTTTAACAGATTAAAATAAAAAATAATACTTTATGTTGATAAAAATATCATTAATTATACTAGATTTAGTATTTAATTTGTATTTTCCTTGATAGATTTGTTTAGAAACATTAAATATATTATATAAGATAAATAAAGAAGTAATTTGTATAAGTGAATTTTTAAAATATGAGTGACAATAATAAATTTGATAATGACTTTGACAGCGGTGTAGTCACAGAAAAGAAACCTAAAACGAAAAAGCCATCATTATATAAAGTTTTGATGTTAAATGATGATTATACCCCTATGGAATTTGTTATTGAAGTTTTAGAAAAGTATTTTAATAAAAGAAGAGAAGAAGCTACCCAAATAATGCTACATGTTCATCAAAAGGGTATAGGTATGTGTGGGGTATATACTTTTGAAATAGCAGAAACTAAAGCCGTACAAGTAACAAATTATGCTAGAAAGTATGAGCACCCCCTTCAATTACAGTTAGAAAAGGAATAGTTATGCTGTCAAGAGTCTTAGAAGAAACTTTACGCCGTGCGATGTCAATAGCAGCTGAAAAAAAACATGAATTTGCAACTCTTGAACATTTATTATTTTCTCTAATTGAAGACCAAGACGCTCTTGAAGTTTTCAAAGCTTGTGGAGTTGATACTAATGTACTTAAAGAAGATATTAACAAATATTTAGATGAAGACTTAAAATCTATTGAAAGTTCTAAACAAGATGTTGATACTCAACCAACATCAGGATTTCAAAGAGTAGTTCAAAGAGCTGTAATTCATACGCAATCGTCAGGTAGAGATGAAGCAACTGGAGCAAATGTATTAGTAGCAATGTTTTCAGAAAGAGATTGTTATGCAACATATCTTTTACAAAAACAGGACATGAAAAGATTAGATGCAGTTAGTTTTATGAGTCATGGTTTAGCAAAAGATCCAAGCTACAAAAAGTCATCTGAAAAAATCAATGAAGATGAAAATGAAACTGATGTAAAACAAGAAAAAGCACTCACAAAATTTGCAGTTAATCTTAATGAAAAATCAGCATCTGGAAAAATTGACCCAGTCATTGGAAGACAATCAGAATTAAATAGAACTATTCAAGTTTTGTGTAGAAGAACAAAAAACAATCCTTTGCTAGTAGGTGATCCAGGTGTTGGGAAAACAGCAATAGCTGAAGGCCTTGCAGATAAAATAGTTAAAGGAGAAGTTCCTGAAGTTTTATTAAAATCAGAGATTTATGCTTTAGATATGGGGGCTTTGTTAGCTGGCACAAGATATCGTGGAGATTTTGAAGAAAGGCTTAAGGCCGTAATGAAGGAAATAGAAAAAAATGAAAATGCTATTTTATTTATCGATGAAATCCACACTGTTATTGGTGCAGGCGCAACTAGTGGGGGTGCTATGGATGCTTCTAATTTATTAAAACCTGTTTTACAAAATGGGGGTTTGAAATGTATAGGATCGACTACATACAAAGAATACAGAGGTTATTTTGATAAAGATAGGGCGTTGGTAAGAAGATTCCAAAAAATAGATGTTAAAGAGCCTTCAGTTGATGATTCAATTAAAATTTTAATGGGGCTTAAATCAAGATATGAAGAACATCATAAAATAAAATTTACTAATGAAGCTATAAAGACAGCAGTAGAATTAGCAACAAGGTATATAAATGACAGAAAATTACCAGATAAAGCCATTGATGTAATTGATGAAACAGCTGCAGCTCAAATGTTAAAACCTAAAACAAAAAGAAAAAAATCTATTGGAAAAATAGAAATAGAAGAAACTGTTGCTTTGATAGCTAGAATTCCTGCAAGAAATGTGTCTAAAGATGATAAAAAAGCACTTTCAAACCTAGAAAATGATCTAAAAAGAATGGTTTATGGCCAAGACAAAGCTATATCTGCTCTTGTGTCAAATATAAAACTCTCGAGAGCAGGTTTAAGAGAAGGTGAAAAGCCGATAGGGTGCTATCTTTTTTCTGGACCAACAGGTGTTGGTAAAACTGAAGTAGCTAGACAACTATCAGAATCCTATGGAATTAAGTTAATTAGATTTGATATGTCGGAATATATGGAGAGACATACAGTATCTAGATTAATTGGAGCTCCTCCAGGCTATGTTGGGTTTGATCAGGGAGGACTCTTAACTGACTCAGTAGATCAAAATCCACACTCTGTATTATTGTTAGATGAGATAGAAAAGGCACATCCAGATCTTTTTAATTTATTGTTACAGGTTATGGATCACGGTAAATTGACAGACAATAATGGTAAATCTGTAGATTTTAGAAACATAATTTTGATCATGACGACTAATGCAGGAGCAACTGAATTATCAAAATCATCAATAGGTTTTTTGAATGATAGTAGGATTGGCGCTGATACTGAAGCAGTTGAAAAACTATTTACTCCTGAGTTTAGAAATAGATTAGACTCTATCATTCCTTTTGATTATTTAAAATTAGATGTAATTAGAATGGTAGTTGACAAGTTTATTATGCAGTTAGAAGTGCAATTATCAGATAAAGGTGTTTCAATAGTTTTGAGTGATAATGCCCGTGATTGGCTTGCTAAAAAGGGCTATGATAAAATATATGGCGCAAGACCATTAAGTAGGCTAATCCAAGAAAATATTAAAAAGGACTTGGCTGAAGAACTATTATTTGGATCTTTGGTAGATGGAGGAACAGCTTTTATAGATTTAGTAAAAGATAAACTTAATATTAAAGTTGAATCAAATAATAAAAATAATAAAAATAACGAAAATAAAAAAATTGAAACTATAAAAACTTCTAGTTAATTTAAAAATTTATATTATTTCACAAGTTTTATAGTTTTAATTTCTAATTTAAAATTATAAAAAGTATAATTGATTTGAATAGGAAAAATATTATTAAAAATAAATTATTTATAGATTATATTTTAGAAGTATAAATTTAGCTTGAAAATGGATTTCCTTCTTTGTTTATATAATCAATTTGTTTTGAAATTTCTTTAGACTCAAAATTTATGAATTTTTCAATAGCCACCTTAAATGATGGATTAGGTATATAGTGATAACTATATGTAGGATTTGCTAAATAACCTCTTTTTATTTTATGAGGTCCTTGTGCACCTGCTTCAACAAATTTAATTTTTTGTTCAATTGCAAATTCAATAGCTTGATAATAACATAATTCAAAATGTAAAAATGGCACATCTAGAATTGAACCCCAGTTTCTTCCAAATAATCTGTCTTTACCTATAAAATTTAATGCCGCAGCAATAATAATATTGTCCTTTTTAGCTATAATTAGTAAAATTTTTGAAGAAATTTTTTTTGAAATTAAATCAAAAAAATCTCTATTTAAATAAGCTCCACCCCATTTCTTATTGATGGTATTTAAATAAAAAGTATAAAAATTGTCCCAAATTAAACTTGTTATTTCATCACCTCTTAGTCTTATTATAGAAATATTAGATTCTCGAAAAGATTTTCTTTCTTTTTTTATCATTTTTCTTTTTTGACTTTTTAGTTTATCTAGAAAATGGTCAAAATTTTCATATTTTTGATTTTCCCAATGAAATTGTAGCCCTTTTCTTTCTATCCATCCACGGTCTTTAAGTATAAGTTTACAATCATCAGACAAAAAATTAATGTGAGAGGAACTTAAATCATTTTTTTCAACTAAATTTTCAAGTTCTTGACTTATACAATTGACTACATTTTTTTTTTTTTCTAAATCATATAAAAATCTTGGCCCATTTACAGGAGTAAATGGAATAGCTGAAATTAATTTAGGGTAATAAGAGCCTCCAGCACTTTCGTATGCATTGGCCCAGCTGTGATCAAAAACATACTCACCATAAGAATGATTTTTAAGATAATTTGGCAAAGCGCCAATAATTTGATTTTTACTATTTTTTAAAATTATATGTTGTGGATGCCAACCAGTTTTAGACGTTACAGATTTTGATTTTTCGAGGCAATATAAGAATTCATATGTAGTAAAAGGATAATCTTCTCTATTAACATTATTCCACTCTTTTTTGTTAATTTGAGAAATACTAGAAATAATTTCAATTTTCATTATTTTGAAAAAATTAAATTATATTTTTATTTCGAAAATACCTTCAACTTCAACAGGAACATTTCTTGGAAGAGACGAAACACCTACTGCAAATCTTGAATGTTTTCCTTTTTCACCAAAAACTTTTACCATTAAATCAGATGCACCATTGATAATTTTTGGTTGATCTCCAAAACCTTTTGATGATGCAACAAAACCACCTAATTTAACTACTTTTACAACTTTGTTTAGGTCATTATTGCAGGCTTGTTTTAATTGGCTTATGAGTGCTAAAGCACAAAGTTCAGCCATTTTAATACCATCCTCAACACTAACTTTTTCACCAACTGTTCCAGTGATAGGTATAGAGCCATTTTTAAATGGAAGTTGTCCTGATATGAAAACTAAATTCCCTACGATGGTATAAGGGATATAGTTTGCAGCTGGTGAACTAGGACTTTCTAATTCGATACCATGAGTTTTTAAATTTTCTTCAATATTATTCATTTTCTTTTCCTCAAGAACACCCAGAAGTAGCACCACAAGTATTGCATTTCATACAAGTACCATTCCTGACAAGTGTAAAATTTCCACATTCACTACATGCTTCACCTTCATAACCTTTAATTTTTGCTTCAATTTCTTTAGATATCTTTGAGTTATTTTTAATCATTAATTCTTCATCATGATTTTCAAATTTGTGTTCAGATAAACTGTTCTCAGAGTTTAATAATCCTTTAGATTGAAAAACTGAAACGTTATTACCTGAATTTTTCCCTCCCGCTACGACTTTTAGTTCTCTTCTAACAAAACCTCTGCTTGCTACTCTTTCTGTTGTTTCATCTCCTCTTACACCAACACCTGTAGGACTTGTATCAATACTATTTAGTTCCACATGTCCTAAATCATGTCTATCTAAATAAGAAATTGCCAGCTCTCTAAATATATAATCTAGTATAGATGTGGACATTTTGATTGTATCATTTCCAGTTACAATCCCTTGAGGCTCAAATCTAGTAAATGTAAAAGCTTCAACAAACTCTTCCAGCGGGACACCATATTGAAGACCAATAGAAACTGCTATTGCAAAATTATTCATTAAAGATCTAAAAGCCGCACCTTCTTTATGCATATCTATAAAAATTTCGCCAATTTTACCATCTTCATATTCTCCAGTTCTTAAATAAACTTTATGACCTCCTACCATTGCTTTTTGTGTATAACCTTTTCTTCTATGAGGAAGCTTTTCTCTTTCGGCACGAATCACTCTTTCAACTATTTTTTCAACTACTTTGGTTGTTTTTGCAGTTATATCTAATTCATTTTCTACTTCATCATCATCCAACAAACTAGAATTTAATGGCTGACTTAATTTTGATCCATCTCTGTACAAAGCATTAGCTTTTAAACAAAGCTTCCAGGACAATAAATAAGCATTGCTGCAATCTTCTATTGATGAATTATTAGGCATATTAATTGTTTTTGAAATTGCCCCTGAAATAAATGGTTGTGCTGCGGCCATCATTTTTATATGACTCTCTACTGATAAAAATCTTTTTCCTATTCTGCCACAAACATTAGCGCAGTCGAATATACACAGGTGATCTTCTTTGAGATGAGGAGATCCTTCTAATGTCATGGAACCACAAACATGAATATTTGCTGCATCAATTTCATCCTTCGAAAATCCTAGATGGTCAAGCATATCAAAAGAGAAGTCATTTAATTTCACTTCATCAATTTTTAATATTTCAGTACAAAACTCTTTTCCTAGTGTAAATTGATTAAATACAAATTTTATATCAAAAGCACTTTCTAATGAATTTTCAATTAATTTTATTTGTTTATCCTTAAAACCTTTTTCTTTTAACGCGTTATGACTAATTGATTGACAATTTTTCAAACTCCCAGATCCAACGACATATTTTTGAATATCATTAATTTGATTTTCTTTATATCCTAGATATTCTAATGCCTGCGGAACCACATGGTTGATTATTTTAAAATAACCGCCACCAGCTAATTTTTTAAATTTCACCATAGCAAAATCTGGCTCTACACCTGTCGTATCACAATCCATTACTAAGCCAATAGTTCCAGTTGGGGCTATTACTGTAGTTTGTGCATTTCTAAAACCATATTTTTGTCCTAGTTCAAGAGCCTTAGTCCATGAGTTTACAGCAGAATCACATAGATTTTTTTCTGGACAATTATTTTTATCAAAAGGAACAGGATTAATTGACAGATCTTCGTAACCTGTTTTTACACCCTCTGCAGCTCTTTTATGATTTCTTATAACTTTTAACATCGCTTTTGAGTTTAATTTATACTTTGAGAATGGACCTAGTTCTTTTGCAATTTCTGCTGAAGTGGCGTAAGCCGTTCCTGTCATAATAGCTGTGATGGCTGCACAAACTGACCTTCCTTCTTCACTATCATAAGGTATACCCCAGGACATTAGTAGACCACCTATGTTTGCATATCCTAAACCAAGAGTTCTATAATCAAATGACTTTTGTGCAATTTCTTTAGAAGGAAATTGTGCCATCATTACAGATATCTCAAGAGTTAAAGTCCAAAGTCTGCAAGCGTATTCAAATCCTTCAACGTTAAATTTTTTATTTTTTTGTTTAAACTGCATTAGATTTAGAGAAGCTAGATTACAAGCTGTATCATCTATAAACATATATTCAGAACAAGGATTGGAAGCGTTAATTTTTTCCTCAACTGGACAAGTATGCCATTCGTTTATAGTGGAATCATATTGAAGTCCAGGGTCAGCACAAGACCATGCAGCCTCAGTTATTTTATCCCAAAGTTCGTTTGCTTTAACAGTTTTATAAATTTTATTATCAGTTCTTCTTAAAAGATCCCAGTCATCACAATTTTCAACTTTTTTTAGAAAATCATTTGTAACACGAATAGAGTTATTTGAATTTTGACCAGATACTGTTAAATAAGCTTCGCTATCCCAGTCTGTATCATATGTTTTAAATTCTATTTCCTTAAATCCTTGACTAGCAAACTGAATTACTCTTTGAATATAGTTTTCAGGAATCATTACCCCTCTTGCATCAAGTATTGCTTTTTTTAATTCTAAATTTATTTTGGAGTTTAACCTATCTTCATTATTAAAATTCTTAGAGTTACATGCCACCATTACAGCTTTTAGATGTTTAGCAGTTGATTTTGAACCTGCTACTAATGCAGCTACTTTTTGCTCTTCAACTACTTTCCAATCGATAAATTCTTCTATATCAGGATGATCAACATCAACAGTTACCATTTTAGCGGCTCTTCTTGTTGTTCCGCCAGATTTTATCGCTCCAGCAGCTCTATCACCAATTTTTAAAAAACTCATCATACCAGATGATTTACCCCCACCCGAAAGTTGTTCATTATTACCTCTTAGAGTTGAAAAATTAGTTCCTGTACCAGATCCATATTTAAATAATCTAGCTTCTCTGACCCATAGATCCATTATTCCACCATCATTAACTAAGTCGTCTTTTATTGACTGTATAAAACAAGCATGTGGTTGTGGATGTATATAAGAAGATGTTGATTTAACTAGTTTTTTTGTTTTAAAATCAACATAATGATGACCTTGGCTTGGACCATCAATTCCGTATCCCCAATGTAATCCAGTATTAAACCATTGAGGGGAATTAGGAGCCCCCATTTGTGTTGCTAACATATATCTCATTTCATCATAATAAATTTTGGCATCTTGTTCGGTTGAAAAATATGAACCTTTCCATCCCCAGTAAGTCCAAGTTCCAACTAATCTATTAAATACTTGTTTTGCTGACTGTTCTGAAGTGTACTTTTCATCTTCACTTATAGATTTTGACTTTTCTTTATCTTCTTCTGATCTCCACAACCATGAAGGTATATCTTTTTCTTCTACTTTTTTTAGGAATTTAGGCACACCAGCTTTTCTAAAATATTTTTGAGCAATCACATCTGCTGCAACTTGTGAATAATTTATTGGAACTTCTATATTTGGTGCGCTAAAAACTATAGTTCCATCAGGGTTTTTTATTTCACTCGAAGTTGTTTTAAATTCAATCCCTTCATAAGGGTCACTTTCGTTTAATGTAAAAAACCTCTCGAACTTCATTTTTAACTCCTGTTTATTAACAAAATGTTCATCTTTCATGACTCCATCTAATTAACCAGTTACATTATTTCCTTTTAACTAGCAAAACAACTACATGTTGTTAAGATGATTGATAAACATACATTATTTAGTATACATGAGTAAAGTATTTATATTACTTTTTTAAGAAATAATATATTTTTATTTTTTATGTAAAATTATTAAGTAAAAGGTAGATTCAACTTGTATATTAATTTCAAGTAATTATAAGATTCTATATTACTTATAAATTAGAATTTAAGCTTTATGAAAATTTTAAATGATATAATAATAATACTTTTTTCAGAAAAAATTGGGGAAGACCAGTTTGGAAATAAATATTATCAGGATAAGAAAACATATGATGGAAAAAGAAATAAAAGATATGTAAGATATAATGGTCTAGTAGAAGCTTCAAAAATACCACCAGTTTGGCATGCTTGGCTTCATCAAATTGAAAAAAAACCTCCAAAAAAAATAAGAAAGCAATATGATTGGCAAAAAAAACATTTACCAAATTTGACGGGTACTATTTTTGCTGCCAAGCCTAAAGGTAGTTTATCAGAGTTTGGCAAGCGACAAACTACCCATGCAGATTATGAATCCTGGAAACCAAATAAAAAGGATTAATTAAATGAAGTATAATTTACTTGAGACAATAATGGGTGGAATTGTTTTAATTGTTGCTGTTTTTTTTGTTATTTTTGGAATTAAGACTGCAAAAATTAATTCTAATAATGAGATTGTTATTTCTGGATTGTTTGAAAATGTTGCTGGCTTGAAAATTGGAGATAATGTAAAAGTTTCTGGAATAAATGTTGGTAAAATAATTGATTTCAAATTGATTGAAGAAACGCATGAAGCTCAAGTTTTAATGAGCTTAGAAAAAAACATAAATTTACCTGATGATACTAGTGCAAGAATTACTTCTTCAAACCTTTTAGGAGGAAGTCATATAGAACTAATTCCTGGAATTTCAGAAAAAATTTTAAAAGATAAAGATACAATTTTTGATACTACTTCCTCAGTCAGTTTTACTGACTTATTAGGCAAGATGATCTTTTCTAACAATAAATGATGAAAACTTTAAGTAACTTTTTGATTTTCTTCATGTGCATTATTTTATTTTCAAATCAATCATATGGAAAATGGGTTGAAGGTGATTTTGCTTTAATACAAGGTTTAGACAAAATTACAGCAAGAATTAAAACGTTGAAGGTAAGTATTGGAGAAAAAACAAAGTTTGGTATTTTAAATATTTTAATTAAAAGGTGTGTTTTTTCTAAACCTACGGAAACCCCAGAATCTATAGCTTACCTATCTGTTTCTGAAGATTCTGAAAAAGAATTCAAAGTAAAAAAAATAAATCTTGTTTTTGAAGGTTGGATGTTTGCATCAAGCCCAGCATTAAATGCAATGGAACATCCAGTTTATGATTTGTCAGTTATTTCATGTAGAAAATCAGATACAACTTCAAATGAATCTTTTTCTAAATGAGAAAAGCTTTTTTTTTCTTTTAATATTTTTTTTATTTTATATTTAAAATCATTTTTGGATACTTCAAAAACACCAAATTGCTTCAAGTGATTATTTACAAATTGAACGTCTAAAATTTTATAGCCAAGGTACCATAATCTTGCAATTAAGTTAATTAATGCAAATTTGCTTGCATTTGAAACTTTACTAAACATAGACTCAGCAAAAAAACAACTTCCTATGGCAACTCCATAAATACCGCCAACCAGTTTATAATTATTCCAACACTCTATTGAATGTGCATAACCCATTTCATGTATTTTACAAAACTTTTTCTCTATTGTTTCATTAATCCATGTTTCAGTTCTATTTACAGTTGCACAATTAAAAATCACTTCCTTAAAAGACTTATTAACACTAACTGAAAATGGATTTTTTTTACAAAACCTAATTAAAGATTTAGGATACTTAAAATTACCGATTGGTAATAAGGCTCTTTTTTCTGGTTCAACAAAGTATAGCTCTTTATCAAATCTATTTTCAGCCATTAGAAAAATACCCAATTTATACAATTGTATGATTATTTCAGGAGAGAGGTTTTTAGAAAATTCTTTTATTTTTTTCATTGAATATTTTTTAGGAAAATATTTTCCAGCCATTTTATATCATAATTTGCATCTTTCATGTCTTGTGTATTTAAGATTTTTTTGTGAAGGTCTAACGTTGAAGAAATTGGTTCAATAACCATTTCCTTTAAGGCCTGTTTTAATCTTCTAATACAGTGATCTCTATTGTCACCATGAACAATCAGCTTAGCTATTAAACTATCATAGAAAGGTGGTATTTGGTAACCTGCATATATTCCAGAATCTACCCTTACCCCTAGTCCTCCAGGTATATGAAATTGAGAAATAGTACCAGGAGAAGGAATAAAAGTAATAGGGTTTTCCGCATTAATTCTACATTCAATAGCATGGCCAGAAAATTTTATTTTATCTTGGTTGAATGAAAGTTTTTCTCCAGAAGCAATCAAAATTTGTTCTCTGACTATATCTAAACCTGTTATAGCTTCAGTAATTGGATGTTCTACCTGTAATCTTGTATTCATTTCTATGAAATAGAATTTTTCGTCTTGGTAAAGAAATTCAATAGTACCTAAATTTTCATATTTCATTTTTTTTGCAGCTGAAACAGCTAATTTACCGACAAAGTCTTGTTGTTTTTTGGTTAATATTGGGGATGGGGCTTCTTCTATGATTTTTTGATGGTTCCTTTGAATTGAACATTCTCGCTCGCCTAAATGTACAACATTTCCAAATTTATCCCCTACAATTTGCACCTCAATGTGTCTTGGATTAGATAAATATTTTTCTATATACACATCATCATTTCCAAAAGCTGCTCTAGATTCATTCTTAGCGGATAGAAAAGAGCTCTCCAACTCTTTTTTATTATTAACTACTTTCATTCCTTTCCCTCCTCCGCCTGCAGAAGCTTTAATTAATATTGGGAAATCAATTTTATCAGCTTCAGAATAAGCTTCATCAAGTGATGAAATAATATTTTTTGATCCAGGTACTAAAGGCAAACCTAATTGTTTTGCCATATTTTTAGCTTTTATTTTATCACCCATCATTCTAAGATGCTCAATTTTAGGTCCAATAAATGAAATATTATGAGCTTCAACAATTTCAGCAAAATTAGCATTTTCTGACAAAAAACCTACACCTGGGTGTATGGCATCAGCTCCTACTAATTGTGCAGCCGTAATAATTGAAGGAATGTTCAAATAGGATTTTGAAGAATGAGAGGGTCCAATACAAACACTTTCATCAGCTAGTCTTACATGCATTGCATCAGAGTCTGCAGTAGAATGGATAGCTACAGTTTTAATTTCCATTTCTTTGCAAGATCTTAAAATTCTTAAGGCTATATCGCCTCTATTAGCTATTAAAACTTTAGAAAACATTTTATTCAACAATTACTAATAATTGATCAAATTCTACGGGCTGGCCATCTTCAAAACCAATAAAAACTACTTTACCATTTTTTTCTGCATTAATTGTATTCATTACTTTCATGGCCTCAATTATAACAATTGGTTGACCTTTTTTAACTAGTTCACCTACTTTAATAAAAGGACTTTTTCCTGGTTCAGGAGAAGAATAAGCTGTGCCAACCATTGGAGATTTTATAGAACCAGGATGATCAGGTGTGAATTGAGTTTTATCTAAATCATCACTTGTTTGATTACTTGGTAAATCAACATTATTATCTAATTGTTGAGTTTCAATTTTAAAATTAGTATTTTCATATTTTCTTATTTTTAATTTAATATCTGAAAATTTGTATTCTAAAGAAGTTATCTTCTGCTTGGTCATTAATTCTGACAATTCTTTTATCAACTTATAATTTTTACTATGATTGTCTTTCATTATAATACCTTTTAGTCATTAAGTTTTTCAGCAATAGCATTTATTGCTAGTTCATAAGATTTAAACCCAAAGCCTGCGATTATACCATATGCAGTTTTTGAAATAAAAGACTTATGTCTAAACTCTTCTCTAGCATGAATATTTGTTATGTGTATTTCGATTATTGGTCCTTCAAATATAGATAATGCATCCATTATAGCTATAGATGTATGTGTAAAAGCGGCTGCATTAATCAATATTGCATGAGCTTTACTACTCGCTTCATGAATTTTATCAATTAATTCTTTTTCACTATTTGATTGGAAAAAGTCTAATTTCAATTTATTTTTTGTAATTATCTTTTTACATAAATTTTCTAGATCTTTTATTGTTTTATTACCATATTTTTTAGGCTCTCTTTCACCAAGCATATTTAAATTTGGTCCATTAATAATATATATTAATTTGCTCATAACAAAACTCCATAATAAAGATTATATTGAAATATAAAATATGTCATTTTTTAAAATTATTTCTTTCAAGTTTTATCGCCTTTTTAAGATCTGATTCTTTTAAAGCACCAGGGTAAACTGTATATCCTATTACAAACGCAGGTGTTCCTCGTAATTTTAGCTGTTGTGCAATTTTTCTATTACTGTTAATAATATTCATCAATTTCTTATCAGACAAATCTTCTTTAAAAATTTTCATATTGAGATTTAATTTTTTTGCTATTTTAAATAAAACACTTTCATTTATTTTGCCCTTATGACTCATTAATTCTATGTGATATTCAATATACTTTTTTTGTTTGTGGGCTGCTAAAGCTGCGACTGAAGCATCTAAAGAAGTTTTTGATAAAATAGGAAGTTCAACAAAAACAATTGACAGGTTTTTGTCAGTTTTATAGGTTTTAAGAAGTGTGTTCATCATTGTTTTGCAATAACCACAATTATAGTCAAAAAATTCAAATATTGTTAAGTTCTTTGTTTTATTATGAATTTCTGGATTTGAAATATTTTTAAGTTTATTTAAAATTTTTTCGAATTTGTTTTTAGCTCTCAGATTTTTATAATTCAAAATTGATTTTTCTAAAATGTGTGGATTTTTTACTATATATTTTTTTATGATTTCATTAATTTGCTCTTCTTTAATTTCGTGAGAAAAAGATACTTTCTGTATACAAAGACTTAAAGTTATAAAAAGTATAATTGTGATTATTTTTTTCATATAATTACCTTCTTATTTTATTTAATGTTGAGAATATCTTCAGCTCTTAATTTATAAATAAAATCTAATTTCTTATCTTTTAAACCTAATGTGGCAAATTGTTTAGCCTTTTTTAAATTATTTTTAATTATTTGTTCTTCAGCCAAAGCTACGTATGCTTTTGCATTTTTTTTCAATTTGCCAGATGCAGTGGCAATTAGTCTCCAGAATAATGTTGTTGTATTTTCATATGGCATGATTTCTTCTAAAATATCTAAAGCTCTAATTAAGCTAACTTTATTATTTTTTTCTATAAAAGCTTTTGCTAGTGATATTTTAATAAGTCCACTTAAGTGATTTTGGTTAATTAACTTTATTCCTTTTTCATAATCTAATATGGCATTATCAATTTCATTTACCTGAAAATTCAAATCTCCAGAAAGCATAAAAATATAAGGATTAAAAGGATCATTATTTTTTAATATTTTCATTTTACTAATTGAGTTTTTTATATCTCCTTGCAAATAAAACTTTGAGAAAGATAAATAATTTTGAACATTTTTATCTTTTAAATCACCAATACTATTAAGGTGTTTCAAATTTTTATGGTATACAAAGGTTTTTATTTTTAATTTTTCTAGATTAATAGAAAATTTTTTTAAATATAATACTTTGTTAAGTTTATTTTTATTTTTTTTACTAAAATTTTTTATTAAATTGATTCTATCATTAGAACTTGGATGAGAACTATAATAGCTTTTAAAAGGACTTGAAAAAATATTTTCTTTAGACTTAGCTTTTTCGTGAAAATTCTTTATTCCTAATAAACTAACATTCATTCTATTTAACGTATTAATAGTATAAATATCGGCTTCCATTTCTTGATGTTTATTAAATTTAAACTGACTTTTAGTAATTAAATCTTTGGATGCAATCATTATACCTGATAAATTTTCATTTCCTTTACCTAATGAAAGTCCCAACAAAGCTATACTTCCTAACAACAGTTTTTTTGAGTTTTTTCTAATATTTGTTTTTCTACTTTGAATATGTCCTAAAAATAAATGTCCTAATTCATGAGCTATTACCCCTTGAATTTCTTCTATAGAATTTGAGTTCTGAATTAAACCTGTATTAATATAAACTTTGTTATCACCAACTACAAAAGCATTATAGCTTTCATCTAAAATCACTCTTGGTAAGATAGAATTTTTTTCTATCTTTTTATTTTCTAAAACACCATTTATCAAATGTTGAAGAAAAAATTCAACTTCAGAATCTCGAACAATGTATAAGGGTTTATTTGCTTTGGCATTTAACGAATAACTTAAGAAAATAAAAATTTTTGATAAAAGTAATAACTTAATTATGTAAATAAAAAATCTAATTATTCCACCACCCCTTTTTTTTGGGCTGATCAATAGCTTTTTTGTTATTTAAGTCGACAATTTCAATTGGGGTAGAAGACTTTTTTGTCCTAGCTATATTTTTTTTAATTTTTCTTTTTTCATTTTCTATAGTTTTAATTTCTTGTTGTTTTTCATTTTCTATAGTTTTAATTTCTTGTTGTTTTTCATTTTCTATAGTTTTAATTTCTTGTTGTTTTTCATTTTTATTGTTTGTTTTTTTTGAATTATTTTTAACTTTGTTAAAAGGTTTTGATTTTGATTTTGATTTTACTTTTTCAAGTTTGTCTTCACCTTTTCCATTTAATAAAGTAGCTATTGACACATTTTTTCTATTTAAATCATTATTATTTTTTCTCTGTACTTTTTCTAAACCTCTCTTTTGTTTTTTATCTAAAGGTATATTTTCTGAATCTTTTAAACCTTCAATGATAAAATCAGGAGGTAGAATATTGTTATCGTTAGAAAATATAATTTTTATATTTTGCCTTTCTTCAATTTCTTTCATTTGTTGAATTTTGTTATTCAAAATATAGACTGCAACGTTAGAGCTTGTTTTGACTTTTATCTCTTTTTTTCCTTCTGATATTGAGAATTCTTCAGCACCTCTTAAAACTTGCATAGCACTTACTTCTAAAGATTGCACCCTGCCAACACCTCCACAATGAACACACAAATCTGATGAAATTTCAGATACTGATGGTCTTAGCCTTTGTCGAGATAATTCTAATAAGCCAAAATTACTTATCTCTCCAACCTGAATTCTTGCTCTATCTTTTTTTAGAGCATCCTTAAGTTTTCTTTCAACATTATTTCTATTTTTGTACTCTTCCATATCTATAAAATCAATAACTATCAATCCAGATAAGTCTCTTAATTTAGCCTGCTTAGCAAATTCCTCAGCAGCCTCAAGGTTTGTATTTAGAGCAGTATTTTCAATTGATCTTTCTCTTGTTGCTTTGCCCGAATTTACATCAATAGCTACTAGAGCCTCAGTATGATTTATAACTAAATATCCACCTGATTTCAAAGTAACTGTAGGTTTAAAAATATCAGCTAATTGTGTATCAATTTTAAATTTTTGAAAAAGAGGCAAGTTTTTTTCTGTGTACTGTAAAACTTTTTTGGTATGACTAGGCATTAGCGCTTTCATATATTCTCTCGAAGTTTTGTAAGCCTTTTCTCCTTCTACTAAAACCTCTTCTACATCACTATTATACATATCTCTTATAGCTCTTTTTACAATTGATCCTTCCTCATATATTAAATCTGGAGCATTGGATTCTAGAGTTTTACTTTTAACTTCGTCCCAAATCGCAAACAAATTTTGGTAATCTCTTTTGATTTCAACTTTTGTTCTTTTGCTGCCTGCTGTACGTATTATTACAGCCATACCCTTAGGTACTTCAAGACCATCCACAACTTTTTTTAGTCTTTGACGATCAGAGCTATTGATTATCTTTCTGCTAACACCTCCACCACGAGGTGTATTAGGCATTAAAACACAATATCTTCCTGCAATTGAAAGATATGTTGTCAAAGCGGCTCCTTTATTACCTCTTTCCTCTTTAACTATCTGAACCAAAAGTATTTGTCTCTTTGAAATGACTTCTTGAATTTTTTTATAATTTTTATAAATATTTTTTTTTACTTCTTTTTGCTCATCATCATTAATTTCATCTTCAACGGTATCATTTAAATTTTTTTTACTTTTAGATGATAATTCAATACTTTCTTCGTTCTCAGTTTTATTTTTAACATCTTCTAGAATTTTTTCTCTATCTTCAACAGGTATACGATAATAATCAGGGTGAATTTCACTAAACGCTAAAAAACCTTGTCTATTTCCCCCATACTCTACAAAAGCTGCCTGTAAGCTAGGTTCAACTCTTGTAATTCTTGCTAGATAAATATTACCTTTAAGTTGTTTTTTTTCGTTAACTTCATATTCAAAATCTTCAATAATATCATTGTTTATTGAAGCCACTCTTGTTTCTTCTGGCTGTCTTGCATCTATTAATATTTTTTTAGTCATTTTCATCTCCAAATTAAATCTTAAATTTAAAATTTAAGATTAAACAAGATGAATTTCTTGGTATGAGATATAAGTTAGATTTTTAATTATTTCATAAAAATTTAATCTTTTTATTAATTGTCACATTCATATACTTACTATCTAATTATTAAAAACTCTTCATTTTTTTTCCAAGGAATTCATCATTTTTTTTAATTTCAATTTTTTTAATTACGAAATTTTTCTATTAATATAAATAACTTTTTAACATTATATTATATAACTATTCATAGCAAGAAAGATATTAATAAGGTTGAATTTGAAAATAAAAAGGTTGATTATTATTCTAAATAGAAACAATAGTAAAAATTTTATAGTGAACAAAAACTTACAAATTTTAAAATATATAATTTTTAATTTTTTTTTATTTCTTTTATTATATTCAAACAATCTATTTGCTGAAAAATTTGTTTCTGAAAAAGTGAATATAAAAGTACATTCTAATCCAAACAAAGAAATTATAAATATTAATCTAGATAAAAAATATAATATAAATATTTTTTCATTATCTGATCCTTATAGATTAATTGTAGATTTAAAAAAAATATCTATTAATCAAAAAATTATCAATATTGAAAAAATAAATAGTAAATTTATTAAAGAAATACGATTTGGAAATCCAAAAAAAACTTTTTCCAGAATAGTTTTTGAGTTTAATAAGCCATTCATTGTGCCCTCAATTAATCATTTAGACAGTCATAGCAAAAAATTTAAATATAAAATACAGATGGAGGTTTTAGAAAGCACTCATACTGGTTTTAACTTAGGAAAAAAAGTTATGAATGAAAAATTTGGAACAATAGGCCTTAAGAATAACTTAAAAGAAAGTACAAATAAAAAAATAATTCCACTTCATCGTCCAGAAGTAAAAGAAAAAGATGCAAAAGAAATTTCTTTACGAAATAAAAGCAAAAAATATATAGTTTTTATTGATCCTGGTCATGGAGGAAAAGATCCTGGTGCTATAAGTCCATCAGGTATTCATGAGAAAAAAATAACATTGAAAGCTTCATTATTATTAAAAAAGAGTCTTTCAAAATTCAAAGATGTAGAGGTTTATTTATCAAGAAAAAATGATAGATATCTATTTTTAAGAGAAAGAATAAAACTAGCTAAGAAATTTAAAGCAGATATATTTATTTCTTTACATGCGGATGCTTCAAAAAACAAAAAAGCAAGAGGAATTTCTGTTTTTAGCCTGTCTAACAAAGCTTCGGACATTGAGGCAAAAAAATTGGCATTGCGAGAAAATAAATCCGATCTGATTGGTTCCTTATATATCAGGCATAGTGATCCATTAATAGTTGGAAACTTAATTAAAATGTTTCAAAGAGAAACAATGAACCAAAGTGCTGAGTTAGCTAAATATATTTTATTGAATTTAAATGAATATGCTTTATATAGCAGAGGGCATAGATTTGCAGGTTTTGCTGTATTAAAATCACCGGATATACCATCAGTACTTATAGAGTTAGGCTTTTTAACAAATAAGATTGATGAAAAAAATTTGTTAAACCAAAAATATTTAACTAAATTATGCGAAACTATTTCAGTCTCAATAAATAAATACATAAGAAATAATATAGTTTTTAATTAAATATTTTATGTCATATTAATGTCTTATTATAGGGTTAATTCTAAGAAATGAAAATTATAACTTATATTTTTACTACATTATTTTTATTATTTTTCACTTTTTTTGGATTGTTAATATATGTGCTTTGGCACTATGGTAAAGACTTGCCTGAGTACAGACAATTAGCTAAATATGAACCCTCTGTAGTTACAAGAGTTCATGCTGGAAATGGTGCTTTATTAGCTGAGTTTGCCAAACAAAAAAGGGTTTTTATTCCAATTGATGTAATACCCAAAAATATTATAAATGCTTTTTTATCTGCCGAGGATAAAGATTTTTATGTTCATTTTGGAATTGATTTGCAAGCTACTGTCAGAGCTTTAATCGTAAACTTAAAAAATTATGGGAAAGGTAGAAGGCTTGTTGGGGCATCAACAATTACACAACAAGTTGCAAAAAACTTTTTGTTAACTTCAGAAGTTTCTTTTGAGAGAAAAATCAAGGAAGCCATACTAGCCATTAGAATAGAGCGTGCTTTTAGCAAAAATCAAATTTTAGAACTTTACTTAAATGAAATTTATCTAGGAAACAATTCTTATGGTATAGCTGCAGCTGCCTTAAATTATTTTGATAAAAGTTTAGACAATCTAACTATAACTGAATCCGCTTTTCTGGCCACACTCCCTAAAGCACCCAGTAAATATAACCCCAAACATAATTATCAACTTACCTTAGAAAGAAGAAATTGGGTACTAAAGCAAATGAAAAAGAACAAATTCATTAGTGAGAAAGATTATAAAAGTTATAAAAAACAAGCTATAAATACGAAAAACTCTAGTGGTTTAGATTTTGCCTATGCCCCTTATTTTTCAGAAGAAGTAAGAAGAATAATTTTGAAAAAATTTGGTAGTAAACAATTATATGAAGGAGGGTTGTCAATCAGAACTACTTTGGATCCTCTTTTACAAAAACTTGCTAAGCAATCATTAATAGATGGACTTGAAAATCTTGATAAAAGACAAGGTTGGCGTGGACCTATTAAAAACATTGATTTTAAAAATATGAATGTTGAACAATTAAAATCAATATTGTCTAAATTTCAATCTGGGCTTCCAGAGAATAGATTTGTTGGTTTAGTTCATAACGTATCCCAAAATAAAGCAGAACTTAAATTATTAAATGAGAAAAAAGTTAAAATTGATATTAAAAATAATCCATGGTTAAGAAATTTTAATATTATATCCAAAACAAAAAATAAAAGACTTTTCACAAAATCTATCAAAGATCTCAGACATATAATAAAGCAAGGTGATATAATTTTATTAAAAAAAGTAAAATTAGATAATGGTAATGAAGCTTTTAGGTTATCACAAATTCCAAAAGTAAATGGCGCTATTGTAGTAATGGATCCAAATACAGGAAGGATTCTTGCCCTATCTGGAGGTTATAGATTTCTATCTAGCGAATTTAATAGAGCTACCCAGGCTAATAGACAGCCTGGATCAGCTTTTAAACCTTTTGTATATTTAGCTGCTTTGGACATGTTTATAAAACCAACGGAACTTATTTTGGATGCTCCTTTGTCATATGAGCAGGGTCCAGGTTTGCCTAAGTGGAAACCTGCTAATTATACAAAAAAGTTTTATGGTCCCAGTCCAATGAGATTAGGTATAGAAAAATCTAGAAACTTAATGACAGCTCGTTTAGCTTTATTAGTCAAGATGGAGAAAATAAAATCATATGCTAAAATTTTCGGTATTAATGAAAACCTTCCAAACTTACTTTCTATGTCACTAGGGGCTGGAGAAACCACTTTGCTTAAACTTACTAATGGATATGGTATGATTGTAAATGGGGGAAAAAAAATTGTACCAAGTTTTATTGATAGAGTCCAAGATAGAAGAGGTAAGACTATAATTAAAAGTGATTTAAGAGATTGTGTTCTATGTAATTCATCTGATTCAATAGATGAAAAAAAAATACCAAAAATTAAAGATGAAAGAGAACAAGTTACAGAACCAGGGTCTGCCTATCAGATGGTATCTATGTTAAGAGGTGCTGTTATAAGAGGAACTGGAAGATTAGTAAATAAAATTAATAAGACATTAGCAGGTAAAACAGGTACTACAAATAATAATACTGACGCTTGGTTTATAGGGTTTTCAAGTGATTTAGTAGTAGGTGTTTTTGTAGGTTTTGATAAACCAAAATCTCTTGGCAAACGAGAAACTGGTAGTTCTGTATCTGCTCCTATCTTTACACAATTTATGAGTGATGCTTTAGAAAAGAAAACAGATATTCCTTTTAGACGTCCATCAGGAATAAAACTTATAAAGGTTAATCCAAAAACTGGCTTGATGGTTAATTCAAGAGACAAAAACTATATTTTAGAAGCTTTTAAACCAGGACAATTGCCAAGTTTAACAACGGATTTAAATTTTCTAGATATATCAAAATCTAAGAATGTGATAAAAAGACTATCTCCTCTGTATTAATATTTTAAAATGTCATGTCATTAGAAATTCAAAACACCAAAAAACAGATTGAAGAATTAATAGAACTTTTAAAGAGCAATTTAGATTATAATTTTTTAGAAAAAGAATTAGATGCTTTAAAAAATCAATCTGAGGAATCTAGTTTTTGGAATGATCATAATCATGCTCAAAAAATAATGAAAGAAATTAAGATTAAAGAAAATAAACTTATTTTATTAAATACGATTGTCAAAGAGTTTGATGAACTAAATGAACTAGTTGAAATGGCTATATTAGAAAATGAAACCTCGATGATCGAAGATTTAAGTGAACAATTATTAGATTTAAAAAATAAATGCGAAAAACACAAAATACACACTATGTTTGATGATAAAAAAGATTTCTATGATTGTTTTATAGAAATTCATGCTGGTGCAGGAGGTACTGAAGCTCAAGATTGGGCTATGATGCTTCAAAGAATGTATTTGAGATGGGCAGAAAAAAAAGGGTTTAAGTCGACACTAATTGAGGAAAGTTTTGGTGAGGAGGCTGGAATAAAATCAACAACATTAAAGTTTTCAGGCGAATTTTCTTTTGGTTGGTCTAGAACTGAAACAGGTGTCCACAGATTAGTTAGAATCTCACCTTTTGACTCTTCTTCTAGAAGACATACAAGCTTTGCATCCGTATGGGTGTATCCTGATGTGGATGAAGAGATTGAAATATCTCTTGAAGACAAAGATTTAAAAATTGATACCTATAGAGCTTCTGGTGCTGGTGGTCAGCATGTTAATAAAACAGATTCAGCAATCAGAATTACCCATTTGCCAACTAATTTAGTGGTTCAATGCCAAAGCGACAGATCTCAACATAGAAATAAGGCCCAAGCGATGAAGATGTTAAAAGCTAAATTATATGAGATGGAATTAAAGAAAAAAGAAATAGAAAACGAAGAGGTTGCAAACTCAAAAGGTGAAATAGGTTGGGGAAGCCAAATAAGATCTTATGTTTTACACCCTTATAATATGGTAAAAGATTTAAGAACAAATGTAGAAACAGGAAATACAAATGCTATATTAGATGGGGATTTAGATTTATTTATAAATGTAGCTCTTGCAAAAAAAATATAACACTTTGTTTTGTTATTATAGTTGATAAACCTTATTTAAAACTTCTTCTGCATGACCAGGAACTTTAACTTTAGACCAGATAAAAGTAATTAAACCCTCTTCATTAATTATAAAAGTTGATCTTTGAATACCCATATATTTTTTACCATACATAGATTTCTCTACCCAAACACCATATTTTTCACATACATCAGTTTCGTTATCTGCGCCTAACAGACATGTTAAATTATATTTTTCTCTAAACTTTTTTTGTTTTTCAGGAGAATCTTTTGATATACCAATTAAAACACAATTAGACTCATCAAATTTATTTTTTAAATTACTAAAGGCAATTGCTTCGGCTGTACACCCAGAGGTGTCAGCCCTAGGGAAAAAAAATACTACTACCTTTTTGCCTTTTTGAAGTTTCAAATCAAATCTATCATTATCAGTGTTTAAATTAATATCTGGAGCTTTATCATTTAAATTTATCATTTGTAATATATCCTATGAAATAAAAATTTACATATATATAGTAATAATATAAGAAATCAAATTATCAAATATTATTCTTTTTAATTTTCTCAAGGAAGTAAATGATAAAAAAGCTAAGTATTTATAGTTCTGTTTTGATAATGTTAAGTTTTCTATTATTGTCAATTAGCTATTTTTACAAAGTTTATTTTCTTCAATCTTCTCTAAAATTTAATTATTTCAGTGAAATAGTTAATAAAGACTTAAAACATTATTTTATAAAACAAGTAAATAATAATGATGTTAAAATAGATATAGAAGATATAACTTTTGAACTAAAAAAAATGCCTTCTTTTTTTAGGTTAAATCTATCAAATATTCATGTTAAAAATAAATTATTAAATTCAAAAATCAAATTTGCTAGTATTGATTTTTCTTTTCTAGATTTAGTTAACAATATTTTTAAATTAGAAAACAAATTTTATTTTGGTAAAATAAAAATTGACAACATTTTATTCTCTGGAGAATTAAACAAAAAGGGATTTCATCCAGATCCTATGTTATTATTTATCTTTGATCACATAAACAAAAATGAAATTAAATTACCAATTGAAAAAATTAAAAACAACTTTGAAATAAATAACATTGAGTTCTCCTTATATGACAAGACCAATATTTTTAATAAAGAGGCTCTTAAAATTAAATGTAATAATCTTGTTTTTTTCAAAAAAAAATTAAATTTAAATTGTAGAAAAAGTGAGTCTATAGAGTTTAACTTAAGTTTTTTAAAATTAAACAATCTTCATTATTTAAATGGAACCATAACAAAACTAGATCCAGCTCTAATAAATTTAAAAAAAATAAATTTAAATAATAAGATTAATGGAAATATTTCTACTAATTATAAATTTGTTATAGATGAAAAGTTTCATTTAAAAAAATTAAAGTTAGACTTTTTAAAAACATCATTTTTAGATTTTAAAAATCAGTTTCTAAAATCTGAATTTTTACCTAATAGAAAGTTTGAATTTAAAGGAGGTGTTGATTTACATTTTGATCAATCAGATTCTAAGGATGCAACAATAAAAATTAATGATTTAATTATAAACAAACATAATAAAGTTAATGGTCTTATCCTTAAGGAAAATAATATCTTTAAGAGCGATTTAAAATTAATTTCATCTAAAATCGATAACAATTTAATTAATAGCTTTAATACAAAATCCGATTATTTTAAAGAGAGTGGATTTGATGAAATTCAGTTTAGACATTTACAAAATTTGTTTGTTAATTCTAAAAATAAAAAACTACGAAATATAAGGACTAATTTATCTTTTGATTATGAATTAAAAACAAATAAATTTTTTTTAAAAAATCTCACTAGCTTTGGAGAAGTTGACTTTGAAAGTACATTAACATCAACATATTTTTTAAAAAAAGGAAGTGCAGGTTTTAAAGGCAAATTTAACTTTAATTTTTTTAATAATAAATTTAAAAATATTAAACCAAATTTTAAACTACATTTAGAGGGATCATTAGAAAATATTAATTTTATTTTAATTAATAGTGAAAAAGAGTTTGTTTTTAAAAAAGTTGAGGTTTCTGTAAAGTTTAACTCAAATTCAATTATAATAGATAAGGCAAATTTATATCAAAATAAAAATGTCAATATGTCCATAAGGGCCAATTTTTGGAAAAAAGGAAGAGAATTTAAAATATCAGGATTAGATGCAAAAATTTTCAAATTGAATTCAGAATTAACATCAGAAGTATTTAGAAAAATTAAAAAACAGTTTAATTTTATGAATGATTTTAATATTAATTCAGGAGAAATAATTAATAGTAATGTTTATTTAAAGTTTAAAGATAAAAAAGGAAAAAAATTAAATAAGAAAATAATATTATATAATTTAAATTTTAAAGATATAGATATAATTTCAAAACAAAATAATATTGAAGTATTTTTTGAAAAGTTAAAATTTAATTATGATACAAAATCAAAATTTTTTGGTGAGAGTAATGGTTTTATTGAAAATATTCCCTTTAATGTTAATTTTAACCTAACAGAACATTTTGACCTAAGCGCATTTGGAAATCTAGATATCAACAATGAGTTTGAAAATTTATTATTTAAAAAAGTTAATTTAGAAATAGACTCTTTACCAAAAATTAATTTTAAAATTAGTGGTAATTTAAAAAAAGAGTTTTTTGAAACATACATTTCCGGAAATCTAAAATCTTCACTAGTGAGAAGTAATCTTCTTAATTTTTATAAACAAAAAAATCAAGAAGGCTTTTTTCGAACTACTTTAATATTCAAAAAAAGTAAATTGACTGAAATTAAAGACACATTAGTCAGTGATAAAAATAGTAAAATTTCATCAAATTTAATTTTGATTAAAAAAAACATAATTGAAATTTATAAATTGCAAAGTAAAAACTTTGAACTTGAAAAAATTATTGTAAGAAAAAATAAAGATAAATTTAATATTTTTGTAAAGGGAGATTTTTTGGATATAGGTTATTTGAGAAAAAATTTAGAAGATAAAAAAAATCAAATAAATAAAATAATTGAATTTGATATAATTTCACCTGAAATAAATTTAG
>MDSV01185225.1_pt1 | contig 53333 bp, 50 predicted proteins | sample 810851 | NCBI WGS metagenome assembly MDSV01 (sample SAMN05326640, study PRJNA326480) | marine metagenome | isolation source: seawater | place: Atlantic Ocean: North East | collected 2012
CATGGGAAGAGTTGGCTCCTATGAATCATAGGAGAATGTCTCATTCTGCAATAAAGCTAAAAGATGGTCGAGTGTTCGTAACTGGAGGTCTGGAATCAGTAGTTCCTGGTGAAACACTGGCATCTGCAGAAGTATATGACCCTAATACTAAGACATGGACAGTCGCTAACAATATGCACTATGCCAGATTAGGACATCAATCCACACTTTTATCGGATGGTAGGGTGCTCATTACTGGAGGTGCTACTGCCCTGGAGCCTGAATCCAAAGACCAGTATCCAGGAATATCTGCTGAGATATATGATCCGCATTCTGATCAATGGACAGAAGTTAGCAACATGGACTTTCCAAGACAAGACCATGTTGCTATATTAATTTCGCAAGCTCTAGGGGGTGTTCCCTATAAAGATAAAGTCATTCTGTTTGGGGGTGCAAATCAACTTGGCTCAGGGATAACAGTGGTTGAAGAATATGATGTGCTAGACAATGAATGGACAAGAATCACTAGTTTGCCTGAGGGAAGAACTTTATTAACGGCAACACTTATGGAAGATTGTGCTGTTCTAATTGTTGGTGGTGGTGATGTTTCTCGTCGTGGAGACAATTTCCCGGAATACACTCTAAAATTTGCTACTGATTGTTGAACAAAAACATGTCCTAAACAGCTGAAAAAAACGAGCAACTAATTTTATAAGTAATATAATTCAGGCTATTGTCTGGTAAAATCTTTGCATTGCAAAACAATAACAAAAGGTAGAAATATATGGGATTTTTTGGAAATATATCGAGAACTTTGGCGATGATGAAAGCATCAGCTAATGTGCTTCAAAAAGACAAGGAATTAGTTTTATTTCCGTTATTGGCTGCAGCCTGCATAGCAATATTTTTAGCACTCATGTGGTCCTTTGGAGCAATTGGCCTAGATAACACTGAAGAAGAAGGGCAGCCAATAGCAGTCTATGTTGTTATTGTTTTTGTTTCTAATTTCATAATTGTATTTTTCAATTCAGCTTTAGTTTCTGCTGCTTTGGAAAGATTACGTGGCGGTGACCCAAATGTTTACTCGGGTTTTTCACACGCAATAAAGCATATCCATCATATTTTGATATGGTCGATAATTGTAACTATTGTGGCGATTCTAATAGCCGCTATAAAGGGGAATAGAAGAGGTATAGTTGGTCAAATCCTCGGCAGTTTGCTACAGGCCGGCTGGACTATGATGACCTTCTTCGTGGTTCCAATTATTGTTTCTGAAAACTTAAGCCCTTTTGCTGCAATAAAGAAGTCAACCAGTTTGTTTAAAAGTACTTGGGGCAACCAAATAACAGCTAATTTCGGATTTGGGATTTTTCAAATTTTAGCCTTAATTATCAGCGCTGCTATTGGATGGTTCTTTGGATTGATTGATCAGACTTTTGGCCTAGTAATTGGAGTATTATTCGCGGCTGCGTCTGTGACAATAATATACACTCTAGAAGGAATCTACAAAGCTGCTTTATACGAATTTGCTTCAGGTGAGAAACCACTAGAGTTTCAGGAAAGTCAACTTAAAACAGCATATAGTGTTTACCGGGCTTAAATATTATTTTGGTGGCTACGACAGGGCTCGAACCTGTGACCTAGCGCTTATGAAGCGCCCGCTCTGCCTCTGAGCTACGTAGCCGAATTAAGTTACACTAAAAATATTATTACAGTCAGTCTAACTGAGTCAAAGTGAAAATGAGTGCTTTAGTTAGTTGGTTTTTACTCTAAAAGCTTGTAAGTGTGTAATACCCAGACATATACTTTTGGAGACAGATCTTGATCATCTTATAGATAGGATATTTTTTATGAATACGCCGGCCGAAATAGAACATGTTCGTTTAAAGGCTTTAAATAATTTATGGATTCATAATCGAGATTGGACGGAAATGGCTGAGTCCGGTGGTCCTCATGTTATTACTTCTGGAAAGGGTTTGAGGGTTACTGATAGCCAGGGAAATAACTGGATAGATGTCAATGCTGGTTATAGTTGTGTAAATATTGGCTATGGAAGGCCTGAAATTGCTCAAGCTGCATACGACCAGATCAATAAAACTCCCTTTTGCCCAATTGGTACTACCACAGAGACAGTAATCAAATTAGCCGAGAAACTTGCTGAATTAGCACCAGGTGATCTTAACCGAGTGTTTTTTTCCACAGGTGGGTCTGAGGCCAATGAAACTGCATTAAAGATTGCAAAGGCATATCATAACCATCGTGGAGAACCAGGACGTTATCGTGTCATAAGCAGAAAAGGCTCGTATCATGGAATGACAGGTGGGGTTCTTTGGACCGGTGATGGCCCCGCAGTTCAAAAGGCTGATTATGGGCCTGCTTATCCTGGTATGCTTCATGTGCCTCAACCAAATCCATATAGATGTGAGTTTGGCGGAAAAACTGAATCTGAGTGTGCCATACTTTGTGCTCAGGCTATTGAGGATACGATTTTGTTTTACGGACCTGAAACAATATCAGCGTTTATCGGAGAGCCAATTGCTATCCCTCAAGGAGCTCCGGTGCCGTCTAAAGAATATTGGTCTATGGTGCGGGAAATATGTGATCGATATGGCGTAATAATGATTGCTGATGAAGTCGTATGCGGTTTTGGTAGAACAGGAAAAATGTTTGCCATGGAACACTTCAATGTAGCTCCAGATATTATGACCGTGGCTAAAGGGATTATTAGTGCATACTTGCCTATGGCTGGAACGATTGTGAGCGATCGTATTGCTGATAGTTTTTCAGGGGGAGATTCTTCGCTGAAACATGTCTTAACCAATAGTGGACATCCAGTATCAGCTGCAGCAGCGCTTAAAAACATATCGATAATTGAAGAAGAAAATATGGTTGATAATGCCAAAGAAGTTGGTGGGTATTTCAAAGATCAGCTTGAAAATATGATTCAGGATCACCCTTATGTTGGCGATGTTAGAGGTATTGGTTTGTTTTTGGCTATGGAACTTGTAAGTGACAGACAAACCAAAGCTGGATTTGATCCGGATGTTCAAATCGGCGTTAGGTTGACTGAGAAGTTCAAATCCAAAGGGTTAATTTTTAGAGCTCGGGAAAACATACTGCATTTTGGCCCTCCATTATGTATAACTCGCCAAGAGGTTGATGAAATAGTTCATGCTGTTGATCTTGGATTGTGGGAGTTTGAAGGTGAATGTGGCGTAGGGAGATTTGCGTGACAATTAAAACTGAATTACAGGGAAAGGCAAATAGGCATCTTTGGATGCAGGCTAAAGGCTGGGATGATATGGCTGCATCTGGTGAGCCAATGATTATTGACCGTGCAAACGGTATTTCTGTCACTGATATTGAGGGTAATACATGGTTGGATGTCAATGGCGGATATTCTTCCGTAAATATCGGATATGGTAGGAAGCAAATGGCTGATGTAGTTAAGAATCAAATGCTTGAGCTATCATATTATCCGGAGCAAACCACCACTTTCCCAAATGCTTTGCTTGCCGAAAAATTAGCAGAAATTACTCCTGGAGATTTGAGTCGAGTATGGCCAGTTTCTGGCGGGTCGGAGGCAAATGAGATAGCCGTCAGAATGGCCCGAGCTTACCATGTAAGGAGAGGTGATAAAGGTCGGTATAAAATAATTAGTAGATACGGAAGCTACCATGGAGCTACATCTGGAGTGGCCTGGCTTGGTAGGCCAGCTTCTTTAGGCTTAAATCAGTACGAACCCGGCCCCTTAGGTATGATTTATGCTTCCCAACCTAATCCCTTCAGCTGCTCATGGGGAGGCAAATCTCCTTCAGAGTGTGCTGTATTGTGTGCTCAAGATATTGAAAATTTAATTATTCAAAACGGTCCGGATACGATTGCGGCAATTATAGGTGAACCAATAACTTCGTCTCTTGGCGCTGTTGTTCCTGGACAAGAATATTGGCCCATAGTTAGAGAGATTTGTGATCGATACGGTATTTTGCTGATTGATGATGAAGTGGTGTGCGGGTTTGGAAGAACTGGACGCATGTTTGGAATTGAACACTTTGGTGTTACGCCCGATATAATGACACTCGCAAAAGGTCTAGGCAGTAGTTATGTACCAATAGGGGCAACAATAGTCTCTACAAAAGTAGCAGATGCATTTGCTGGGAAAGAAAATATTTTTTATGCTGCTCTTACTGCTGGAGGACACCCTGTTTCAACTGCTTCGGCACTAGAAAACATAAATATAATAGAGCAAGAAGATCTGGTTGAAGCCTCTGCAGTTAAGGGGAGGTATTTCATTGAAAAATTAAATGGTCTTTCCGACAAGCATTCTGTAATAGGGGATGTTAGAGGTATTGGTCTTTTGGTAGCGATAGAGCTTGTTGGTGAATTTACAATTGATGATGAAGATCTAGGGGGTTGGTTGGTTAATACATTTAAGAAAAATGGATTATTGTTAAGGACATTGAGTAGTAGGGTAATACAAATGTCGCCTCCTTTGTGTGTTACTGAAACTGAAATCGACTTTATCATAGATGCGCTTGACGCTACTTTGACAAAATTATCATCACATACATCTAAGGTCTAACGCTTTTAAAAAATTATGATGTAATCGATGCATTATTTTCGTTACTTCTATTAAGTTTTTTTATTAATATGTCTATTGAATATTTGGAGAAATAATTTGCCAGCATACGCTATATTGGGCGCACAGTGGGGAGATGAAGGTAAGGGGAAAATTGTCGACTTTTTGTCAGAAAAGGCGGATGTAGTCGCACGTTTTGCTGGTGGGAACAATGCAGGGCATACTGTAATAAATGATCAAGGTCATTTTAGCCTGCATCAAGTACCTTCAGGGATATTCTGGCCTCAAACACTAAGTGTCATGGGTAGCGGAGTTGTTGTTGACCCTCCAAGCCTATTGGAAGAAATAAGTTCTTTAAAATCTAGAGGTATTGATGTTGAAGGAAGATTGTTGATTAGTGAAAGGGCACATTTAATAATGCCTTATCATATTGAATTAGATCAACTTTCTGAGTCAGCCAAAGGCGACAATGCAATAGGAACAACTGGTAGAGGGATCGGGCCAGCTTATGCAGATAAAGCCTCTAGAAACGGTTTACGAGTCTCTGAGTTGTTAGATCTGGATGCCCTTAAACCTCGTCTCAAAGAAACCCTTGATAATGCCAACGCCTTCATCACCAAAGTTTATGGTGGCGAGGCAATGGAGTTGGAAGCTGTATTTAATAAATGTGCAGAATGGTCTCTCTCACTTTCCCCTTATATTGGTGCTGCTGAGGAGATACTGCATGAGAGATTGAGCGATAATCAGATAGTTGTGCTTGAAGGAGCCCAAGGAGCTTTACTTGATCTCGATCACGGAACCTATCCTTTTGTAACTTCCTCCAACCCAACAATTGGAGGTGCAAGTGTTGGGTTAGGCTTGCACCCCACTCAAATCGCAGGTGTGATAGGAGTATTTAAAGCTTATTGCACGCGAGTCGGAGGCGGTCCATTCCCAACTGAGTTAACTGGTGATACTGGAGACCGTATACGAGATTTAGCACAGGAATTCGGCACTACTACTGGTAGGCCACGAAGGGTAGGTTGGTTTGATGCGATAATGGCTAATTATAGTAGCAAAATTAATGGATACTCTTCAGTTGTTTTGACTAGGCTAGATGTTTTAGATGGTTTTGATTCTATAAAAATTTGCGTTGGGTATGAGTTTGAAGGTAAGAGGATCAACAGGCTGCCAGGTGGCCAAGGATTTTTACAGCATTGCGAGCCAATTTATGAAGAATATTCTGGGTGGGATAAACCGACTGCAGGAGCTACTAGCTTTAGAGAACTACCCAAAGAGGCAGTCGACTACGTCATGAGACTTGAAAACCTTATTGGGTGTCCAGTCGATGTAATATCTACAGGCCCAAAAAGACACGAGGCCATTACAAGAAGATCGATACTATAAAAATTATCGTTTTATAAGGTCTATTTAAATCGCGGTGCTAGGTCGATTCTGTGTTTTGAAACAATTTCATCTACCTTGCTTGCAGACACATCATCAAGTTTGATTAATGGCAATCTAGGTTCACCCACTTTATAGCCTAGTTGTCTAACAGCATATTTCACCGGAATTGGATTAGATACGATAAATAAAATCTTGTTGATATCAAGAAGGTTTTTGTCGAGCTTGGATGCAGATTCCCGATCTCCACTTAATACTAGACTGATCATTTTTTTAATTTGATTAGCTATCAAATGTCCAGAAACAGACACCACTCCAAATCCACCTAACGAAATTATTTCGAATGTCTCATCATCATTTCCACTCCAAACCTTAAAATCAGGATCAGTATTTTTTATAATATTACTGATTTGCTCCATATTACTGCTAGCTTCTTTTACTCCGATAATATTGCTTACATTACTAAGTTCAATCGTAGTTTCTGCGTCAATGTTTACAGCTGTTCTGCCAGGTACATTGTAGAGAATACAAGGTATAGACACTTGGTCTGCTATCGATTTGAAATGTAAGGATAACCCACGTTGAGGAGGTTTATTATAAGATGGTGCAACAAGAAGCACAGCATCAGCTCCAGCCTTTTCAGCGGTGATACTGTTCTCTATACTCTCAGCGGTATTGTTGGTTCCGGTGCCAGCAATTATTGAAGCTCTGTCGCCGACAGATTCTTTAATGCTTGAATACAGACTTAGTCGTTCTTTTTCTGTGAGGGTAGGCGATTCTCCAGTAGTTCCTGTGATTACCAATCCATCATTGCCTGCATTAACTAAGGCATCAGCTAATATGGCAGCCTCATCATAATCAACCTGCCCATTTTCATTAAATGGAGTAATCATTGCTGTGATTACTCTGCCAACTTCATTCATCTATTTATTCCTCTGTTTTCGGATTAAACGTTTTTCAATCATTGATTCAGCAATTTGGATTGCATTCAAGGCAGCACCTTTTCGCAAGTTATCACAGGATAACCATAAAACTAAACCATTAGGTAAGGAAACATCTTTTCTTAATCGACCAACCATAACATCATCTTTATACTCGCTGTTAATCGGCATAGGGTAATGATTATTTTTGGGGTCATCTAGTAATGTGATTCCTGGGGAGTTAGCCAGAGCTGAACAAGCTTTGTCTAGTTCGATATTCTGATCAAATTCAATATGAACTGCTTCTGAATGCCCAATCTTAACGGGCACTCTAACGCATGTAGCCGATATTTTGAGGTCAGGTTGATGAAGTATCTTTTTGGTTTCATTCACCATCTTCATTTCCTCGTTTGTGTATCCAGATTTCGTGAATTTATCGATTTGAGGTATCACATTAAATGCTATTCTATGAGGATGTATAGATGTTTGAATTTCAGAATTTTCATACATGGCATGATTCTGAGAATCCAGCTCAAGAACAGCTCCTGCACCAGCTCCTGAAACGGATTGGAATGTGTCTACAATTACGCGGTTGATTTTAGCTAATTTCCCCAATTCATGTAAAACCATTGTTAGTGGGGTTGTTGAACAGTTAGGTATTGAGATAATACCTTTATGTTCAGCTAGATCTTGCGAATTTACTTCAGGGACTACGAGTGGCACAGTTTCATCCATCCTAAAAGCAGAGCTGTCATCAATTGCTATTGATCCTAATTTGGCTGCCTTTGGAGCAATGTCCAAGCTTACTTCACTACTAGCAGAAATAAATACGAAATCAGAATCAATTAATAATTCATCTGTTATTGGCTCAACTATAAGGTCTTTTCTACCAAATGTAATTTTTTTGCCTAAAGACTTTTGTGAAGCACAAACCCGCAATTTATTTAAGGGGAAATTTCGTTCTTCCAATATCGAAAGAAATATTTTTCCGACTGCTCCGGTCGCCCCGATTACTGCTAAATTAAAACGATCCATAATTCGATTCTGTTACTCAAATATCCAGGATTTGTTCTAAGCCAACGGTCAAACCAGGCCTGTTCACAGCTGCATGAATTGCACTGACTACGCCTGGCATAAAACCAGAACGATCAATAGAGTCATGACGTATAGTTAAAGTCTCACCAGGACCCGCAAATACAAGTTCATGATGTGCAACTCTTCCGGGAAGCCGTACACTGTGGATATTGACACCACTATATTGGCCTCCTCTTGTATGAGCAATCGTTTCATTTTCCGTAGGGGCATAATTCATGCTCACACCTTTTCCTTCACTAATAGCTTTTGCTATAGCGATTGCGGTACCTGACGGAGCATCTATTTTTTTTTCATGATGGGTTTCTGTTAGGTCCGCGTAATCATAATATTTAGAAATTAATCTGGCAATATGCGACATTAATACGCCACCAAGAGCAAAGTTTGGAACAATCACAATTCCAACATTATGTTTTTTAGATAGATACTCAGCTTCCATATAAGTTGATTCTGGAATTCCAGATGAACCAACTACAATATTGACACCTTGAGGAGCCAGTTTGCTAATGGCTTTCTGAGCACCTTCCGAGTTAGTGACATCAACTAAAACATCAGTCGTGTCTGGTACATCATCAATCTCTGTGGATATCGGGATAGAACTACCATTAGGTAAATCCAACGACTCGACTTTTGCCATTTTATCGATAGCCGCTAGTGGGTTTAAGTCAGCTTCCTGGCATAGAGTTGCAAGGATTTCACAGCCCATCCTTCCTAATGCACCCTGTAGAACTACATTTATCAATTTTTCGTTTGACATTTTCACTCTCTCCATAGAGGTGCAGATTAATCGTGCCTTCGGCGACTTTGCCCTCTATTACCACCTCGAGGGTTCCTACCGCGAGACCGGTTATATCCTTGGTCTCTTCGATCTCGACTTCGGTCTGGTTCTGAAAATCCTTCATCATTACCATCACGATTTTCTTGTGATTGACCTTCGGATGAATTATCTTCATCGGTGAGCAGGGCTTTCCGTGACAGACTTATCCTACCGCCTGGATCAACGGCTTTGACGATTACAGTGATTTCATCACCGAGCGATACTACATCCTCTACGGAAGGCACTCTGTAATTAGCAAGTTCGCTTATATGAACCATGCCATCTTTACCAGGTAATATTTCAACGAAGGCTCCGAAGTCTAGGATTTTTACCACTTTACCAGTATATATTTGTCCAACCTCAGCGTCTTTAGTTAAATCTTCGATCATTTGAACCGCTTTTGCTGATGCTTCGCCATCTACTGCGCCTATCAGTATTTCTCCATTATCTTGAATATCCACCGTCGCTCCAGTCGCTTCCTGAATACCTCTTATAGTCTTTCCACCGGAACCAATTACAGCTCCTATCTTATCGACTGGGATAGTTATCTTAATTATCCTTGGAGCGTAATCACTCACTTCTGCTCTAGGCTCTGAGATCGCATCTTCCATTACTTTAAGTATTTGAATACGAGCCTCTTTTGCCTGGTCTAAAGCAGATCGTACAACATCGAAACTAATCCCTTTAACTTTCATGTCAAGCTGGATAGCAGTGACACCGCGCTTAGTTCCAGCAACCTTGAAATCCATATCTCCGATGTGGTCCTCTTTACCTTGAATGTCTGTGAGGGTTAACCATTTATCACTTTCATCTGTTATCAATCCAATTGATATGCCAGCGACAGGTGATTCAATTGCTACTCCTGCATCCATTAAAGCTAATGAACTAGAGCACACACTTGCCATTGAAGTGCTACCGTTACTAGACATAATTTCGGTTACTACCCTGATTGTATAAGGACAGTCTTCTTCTCCTGGTAGTACGGCCGTTAAGGCACGTTCAGCAAGAGCTCCATGACCAATTTCACGTCTTTTAGGTGAACCTACTCTTCCAACTTCCCCAACAGAATAAGGTGGGAAATTGTAATGCAGAAGGAATCTTTTTGTACTGGCAGGGTTGATGTTGTCAATTTTTTGCACATCACCTAACGATCCTAATGTTACGACTCCTAGTGCCTGCGTCTCTCCACGTTCAAACAGGCCTGTTCCATGAGCTCTAGGTACGATACCAACTTCGGCTGAAAGTGGACGTAGATCTAGTGGTCCTCGTCCATCGGGTCTAACACCATCCATCATTTTTGACCTATATATTTCATCTGTCAGATTTTCGATGACGTTGCCGATTTCAGCAGATTCATATTTATCAACTAACTTCTCGGTAGCTTCACTTTTTAGTGAATCAATTTGAGAAGTATCTTTTTCAGGTGAGATAGAATGCTCAACTGCTTTTTGGAGACGATCCCCAATAATTGCTGATACTTCATCTCCGATTCCTTCGGTTGGTTGAGGGGGAACGAATTCTGTTTTTTCTTTACCTATATCAGCGGCGATTTTCTCTTGAAATTCAACGATTTTCAGGTTTTCTTCTTGAGCTTTAACAATTGCATCGTAAACCAAATCTTCCTCTAATTGGTTTGCGCCTGATTCCATCATCATTACCCCATCACGAGTGCCTGCGACTATCAAGTCGAGACTGCTTTCAGCTATTTGCTCGAAGGTAGGGTTAATGACAAAATCGCCATCGATATAACCCATTCTAGTGGCACCCAAAGGGCCATCAAATGGGATGTCAGATATTGTTAATGCCAGAGAAGCACCATTGATTGAGAGTATATCTAACGGATTCTCAAGATCCGCTGATAATGGTGTAGTTATTATTTGAACTTCATTACGAAAGCCCTTTGGGAAAAGTGGTCTTAACGGCCTGTCGGTCAGACGACATATTAGTATGGCATCTGTGCTTGGTCGTCCCTCTCTCTTGAAAAAACTTCCGGGTATTTTGCCACGTGCGTACATTCTCTCTTCAAAATCGATTGTCAAAGGGAAGAAATCGAGTCCTGGCCTTGCTGCCGACTCAGTCGCTGTGACTAGTATGATGGAATCTCCATATCTTAATGTGGCTGATCCATTTGCTTTTTTTGCTAATTTTCCTGTTTCCACCGATAACGTTTTATTTGCGATGGTTAATTCATAATTTGATAACATTTAGTTTTAATTCCTCTTTCTGTTTCTCTTACTGCGGTAATATAGTTTCTGTTTTCTTGATGTGGTGATATATCGAAATTGTACGTCTAAGAGTATAGGTAGATTCTTAGAACCATTGAATGAAGTAGATTTGCAGTGAGTTGACTACTTCCTGAGACCTAGCTTTTCTATTAAGGATCGATATCTATTAACATCTTTTCCATTTAGATATCGTAGTAATCTCCTACGCTGACCAACTAGTTTTAGCAGGCCACGCCTTGTAGACTCATCATGATTGTGGGCCCTAAGATGGTTTGTTAGGTGATCAATCCTAGTAGATAGGCTTGCTACCTGAACTTCAGTAGATCCAGTATCACTATCGTGTGTTTGTAATTCTTTAAGTGTTTCTTGCATAAATTTCGAGGTGTGAAGGTGTTTGTAGCTACTTCGCAGTGTGGATTGTATTTTTAAGTTGTAGTTAGATCCTTCACGTTCACATTAACCCATTCAGACTCTTGTCTTTGGGTAACTATCATAAGTCTAGCATAATAAATATTCCTTAGGCAATCGAAATTTGTGGCCGTTCCATACGGATATATAGCCGGAGATATGGGTAATAAGTCGGGCCCCTATGCTATAATTCTCGTACGAGTAGGATCGATCTCGCGAAGTTGTCATGTGTTTTTATAACGGACAAAATCCTCGTACTTTGCATCAAAAAGATCATCTAAATATACAAAAGGTTAATCGAATAATGGTGGAAGAATTAGATCGACAAGAGTTGGATGTCAAAGAGAAAGAAGAAAAAGTAGAAAAAAAAGAGGAAGTTAAGAAACCTGAAAAGCCCGAACTTTCAATGAAATCTTTGCTAGAAGCAGGTGTCCATTTCGGACATCAAAAGCGAAGATGGAATCCCCAGATGCGTCCTTATATATTCTCTGCTAGAAATGGTATCCATATAATGGATCTCTCCCAAACGTTACCACTACTAAAAGAAGCGAAAGAGTTCATTTCAGATATTGCAGCCGAGGGTAAAAAAGTCATATTTGTTGGCACCAAAAGGCAAGCTAGCGACGTAATTACAGAAGAAGCACAGAGAAGTGGTTCATATTATGTTTCTACTAGATGGCTGGGAGGCACCCTTACTAATTTCAAGACTATACAATCCAGAATGGACCATCTGGTTAAGCTTGAGGAGGCAAGAGAGGCAGGAGAGTTCAAAAGACTGACCAAAAAAGAAGCACAGAAACAGGAAGATTCCATACGAAGGTTAAATCGTTACCTCGGTGGAATAAAAGAGATGACCGAGATGCCTGGAGCTTTATTTATAGTAGATATTGGCAAGGAGAACTTGGCCGTCGCAGAAGCAAAAAGAGTAGGTGTTCCTGTAGTTGCTTTGGTTGATTCAGATTGTGACCCGACCTTAGTTGATCAAGTTGTTCCAGGAAATGATGACGCTATCAGGTCAATTCGGCTGGTGGCGAGTCAAATAGCAGAATCTGTAATTGAAGGACAGCATCGTAGAGAAGCCATGCAGGCTGAGATGGCTGAAGAAGCAGCTGGCATTAAAACTTCCGAGGTTAAGCTTAAAAAAGATTTGGAAACTAAAGAAGCCGAAGCTGAAGAAGATGTTGAAAGTGAAAATGTTGATACTGTTGATGCTGAGGATACTAAATCATAAATCTGTGCATCAATATGGAATTGATTATAACGTACAAAAACGGGGGATCGTGTGGAAATAAGTTTAGATAAAATAAAAGCGGTTCGAGAGCAAGCTGGAGCAGGTGTAATGGATGCGAAGAAAGCTCTGGAAGATTCTGGAGGCGATATTGAAAAGGCTCTAGATACATTGCGAGATAAAGGTATGGCCTCTGCCATTAAAAAAGGTGGCCGTGAAACAGGGGAAGGTTTAATCGAGACCTATGTCCACGGCGGTGGTAAAGTAGGCGTAATGTTAGAGGTTAACTGTGAAACTGATTTCGTTGCACGCACAGATGATTTTAAAGAACTCTGTCACAATTTAGCTATGCAGATTGCAGCTATGTCTCCGATATACATAAATGCAGATGAAATTCCGGATGATGAAAAAGGAAGCCCTGAAGAAGTGGCGCTTACTTCCCAAGCATACATTCGTGACCCAGCTGTATCTGTTTCCGAACTTATACTTGAAGCAGCGGGCAAATTGGGTGAAAACGTGAAAATAAAACGGTTTTCTCGGTTCGCACTGGGAGAATAATGGTTCATGACCGCAAGTAAAACCAATCTAAAACGCATTTTACTTAAATTAAGCGGTGAATCATTTAAAGGTAATCGAGGTTACGGTATTGATCCGGAAGCAGTAGATTCCATAGCCGCTCAGATTAAATTAATGCGTGACTCTGATGTAGAGATTGGGGTAGTAGTTGGCGGAGGTAACATATGGCGCGGATCAGCAGCAGAAAATGAAGGCATGGATAGGGTTGCGGCTGATTATGCAGGTATGCTGGCAACCGTAATAAATGCCTTGTCATTGCAGGATCGACTTGAGCGGATACATGGAGTGGATACAAGAACTCAGACAGGTATTAATGTTCAAGAAGTTGCAGAACCTTATATACGTAGACGAGCGGTTCGACATCTAGAAAAGGGTAGGGTAGTTATTTTCGCTGCAGGAATTGGGAACCCATATATGACCACAGATACTGCAGCTGCGTTAAGAGCAGTTGAAATTGAAGCGGATGTGCTGCTAATGGCCAAATATTCCGTTGATGGCATATACGATACCGACCCCAACATCGACTCTCAATCGACTAAATATGACTTTATTTCATATCAAGATGCGATAGAAAAAAGACTAGGTGTAATGGATACTACTGCTTTATCTATATGTATGGAGAATGATTTGCCGATACGAGTTTTTGATATTACTAACTCAGAAAATTTAGTGCGAATAATAAACGGAGAATCTATTGGATCGTTAGTTTCAGAATCAGATTAACCGTCTAATTTTCTCTATAAATAATTTAATAAAACAGATTTTGTAAAATCTTTGGGAGAGCTACATGGCCATAGAGAGTGTTTTAGATGAATGTAGAGACCGGATGAGTAAATCCTTAGACGCCCTAAAAAGAGAATTGACAGTTGTCAGGACAGGGCGTGCAAACCCCGCTTTGATTGAATCTATAAATGTCAATTATTATGATGTCGAAACTCCAATAAACCAGCTAGCAACAATAACAGTTCCCGAAGCAAGAGTTCTGCAAATACAAGTTTGGGATCCTACCGTTTTGAAAGATGTGGAAAAAGCAATCATGGCTTCCGATTTAGGTCTGACACCGAATAATGATGGTGAATTGATCAGAATTATATTACCCGCACTTTCCGAAGAAAGACGACTCGAGTTAGTGAAGACAGTTGGCAAAAAGACTGAAGAAGGTCATATAGCAGTTCGTAATATTAGACGCACTGCTGTTGATGCCTTAAGGCAGCTTGTTAACGATGGTGAAATAGGCAAAGATGATAGTTTTAGAGCTCAAAATGATATACAGACAATCACTGATGAATATATCGCTAAGATGAATACGAGTAAAACTGCAAAAGAATCGGAAGTATTAGAAGTTTAATGGATAGACTTCAATGTAACTCAAAGACCATCGTCGCATATGAGGTATAAATTCGTTGAGTGATTTAAAACATGTAGCCATAATTATGGATGGCAACGGCCGCTGGGCGGAAGAAAAAGGATTGAGTCGCACAGAAGGCCATATAGCAGGTACACAAAACATTCGTAGAGTAGTTCGCCAACTTATCGTGAATGATGTTCAGTACGTAACGCTATATGCTTTCTCAACCGAAAATTGGGATAGGCCAGTAGATGAGGTTGATAGTTTACTCCAGATACTGTCGGATTCTATCGTTAATGAAACAGCTGAAATGAACGATGAAGGCGTTCGTATACGACATTTAGGTAGAATTGACCGGCTACCTGAAAGATTGCAGAAAGCTATTGAAGAAAGCGTCGATTTAACGAGCCAAAATACTGTCATTAATTTAAATGTTGCTTTCGATTACGGTGGCCGAGACGAGATTGTGCAAGCTGTGCGCAGGATTGTTGATTCAAATGTTAAGTTTGAAGATATAACTGAAGAAACTCTATCATCTGGACTCTATACTGCTGGAATGCCTGATCCTGATTTGATAATCCGGACTGCTGGTGAAATGAGGATTAGTAACTTTATGATATGGCAAGCTAGCTATAGCGAATACTATTCGAGTCCAGTTTGTTGGCCTGATTTTGACGAGCTGGAACTGAACAATGCATTGTCAGAGTATAGCCGCAGGAGACGGAAATTCGGCAGCCTTAACAAGACCGTAACATAGCGATAGTGAAGTTTATTACCCCTTGATTTTGATGAGATCAATTCAATTAAGAAAACAGGTGTACTAATGACAGAATTGTGGAGGCTTAATATAACTACTATAGCTAAAAATCCTAAGGTCCAAAATTTTTTCATTCGGACTCTAGTTACAGCATTCCTTGTGCCCATAACCTTTTTGGTTATTTGGGCTGGAGGTTGGTGGCTGACTGTACTCATCACTATCTGCGCCATTTTAGGTGGTTGGGAATTGGCCAGCTTAGTTGCTACTGATAAGGGCAAATTGATTAAATTTATTTGTTCAATATGGTCAGGGGCATTAGTGGTTGTGATGCATTTATATCTTGAAGACTTTGGGTTTATGTTTACTGTCTTCCCTGTCTTGGTTTCTATACCTTTCGTTTTAATGATTTGTACCTTTTGGAAAGTATTGGTAACAAAGCAAGATGCACTACGAAAATTGTTTCAAATAACCAGTAGTCTTAGCAAAAATTCATTTGTAGCTCTTGTCGTTGGAGGATTGCTTTCTTTTGCATTACTTTTAAATGATTTACAAGCAGGCAGAGACTGGATCTACTCTATAATCGTAGTTGTTGCTGCCACAGACGTAGCTAGTTACATTTTTGGGTCACTTTTTGGGAAACATAAGCTGGTACCAAAGATTTCTCCCTCGAAAACATGGGAAGGAGGTATAGCGGGCCTAACCTTCGCTATCTTTGCATCCGTGATCGTGTACTATTTATTGGATTTGCCTACCAATCTAGGTTTATCCATTGTGTTTGGAGTAGTAATTTACTTTTCGGCTTTGATCGGAGATTTATTAGAATCAAGTTTAAAGCGACTAGTCGGAGTAAAAGACTCAGGTTCTCTAATTCCGGGCCATGGCGGTATATTAGATAGAATGGATTCTATTTTAATTAGTTTGTTTGTGGGGTACTTTTTTGTTTTATGGACGATAGATTGATAGGGATAGCTTTACTGGGGTCAACTGGATCTATTGGGACGCAGACATTGGATATTGTCAGGCGATTTCCTGATCGTATTAAAGTTGTAGCGCTTTCTGCTCATAACTCCACAGAACTTTTAAAATCTCAGATAGAAGAGTTCAAACCGAAATTTTTTAATTGTTCCAATTTATCTATGAAACTAGAAAATGGAATGGTAGGTGAAGCCAAGCAATGCTCTTATGAAGACATGGTCACAGATGACGAAGTTGATTTGGTTGTTACAGCTACAGTTGGAGACGTTGCTTTGGTTCCGACTATATGTGCACTTCAAGCTGGTAAGAATGTTGCATTGGCCAATAAAGAATCAATTGTCATGGCAGGAGAGATGTTGATACAGATAGCACGTACCAATAACTCTAAGATATTACCTGTTGATAGTGAGCCTAATGCAATTTGGCAGTGTCTACGTGGTGAGGGTAAAAGTATATCTAAGCTTTTCATAACGGCCTCAGGTGGAGCAATGAGAGGAATGACTGATATGGAGAAAAAGAAAATAACTCCAGAATTAGCATTACAGCATCCGACCTGGACTATGGGACCTAAAATTACGATAGATTCAGCTACCCTAATGAATAAAGCTTTTGAGGTTATTGAGGCAAAATGGCTATTTGATGTTGGGTGGGAACAAATTGAAGTGGTTATTCATCCTGAGAGTATGATCCACTCTATGGTTGAATTTGAAGATGGCTCTGTGAAGGCTCAGATAAGTCCACCGGACATGAAGCTACCAATACAATATGCATTATTGTATCCAGATAGAATATTTAATCCAGATTTGGCTCGATTTAATCCTGTTAAGTTAGGATCTTTAAACTTCGAGTCAGTAAATTTTAATCAATATCCATGTTTTGCTTTAGGCTTAGACTATGGCAGCCGTGTTGGAACTTCTCCGGCTGTGTTGTGTGGTGCTGATGAGATGGCCGTGGAGAGTTTTCTGAAAGGTGCTATAAACTTTTCTGATATTCCAGTAGTTATAAAAGAAGCGCTACAAGCGTACCAGCCAGTCGTCGGTAAAACTCCTGAAGACTACTTAAGCGCTGCGGCCTGGGGCAGAAGTAAAGTTGCGGACATAATTAATTTAAAGTGAACAATGAACTCTAAAGATTTGAAGGACTAAGATTGATAGATTTACCAAGTTGGTTGCTTATATTTCCAGTACTAGGGATATTGATATTCATTCATGAGTTAGGACATTTTTTAACGGCGAAATGGTTTGGAGTCACTGTGAAAGAATTTGGATTTGGCTTCCCACCACGGATTTTCGGTGTCAACTACAAGGGTACTGTTTATTCTATAAACCTTATTCCTCTGGGTGGGTTTGTAAAACTGCTTGGTGAAGAAGACCCAGATGGGCCAGATAGTTTTGCTACGCAGGCTAGTTGGAAACGAGTGATAATCCTAGTAGCGGGGCCAGTAATGAACCTTATTTTACCCGTGATTATATTTTCTATACTTTTCATGTTGCCACATGACAAGTTGGTGCATAGTGAGGTAGTGGTTAATTCTGTTGCTCCTAATTCCCCTGCACAACAAGCTGGGTTGAAGTATGGAGACACAATACTAGCTATAAATGATGAACAGATAGGCGTTCCAAGTGATCTCGTAACGTCAATTGCTGATAACCAAGGAAATCCTGTTAGATTAACGGTGCGACGTAGTAATTTGATTACCGGTTTCGATGCGACTCCTGAGTTTGCAGTCACTGAAATAATTGAATTAGTACCGAGAGGTGATCCTCCTGATTTAAAAGTTGTGGCCATCGTTACTGACCCTATAGTTGAAATCTCTTTAGAAGAGGCTATTAAATATAACCCAGATTTAAAAATTGGTGACACCTTAACGCAAGGCGCGATAGGTGTAACTATAGGGATTGCAAATCCTATAATACGCAAAGAATCTGAATCATTTTTAACAAGTATTCCGTTATCACTTGATATGATAAAAAATATTTTTGTTTCTACCAAAGATGGCGTCGCCCAAGGGATAAGGCAACGTAGTGATCCTGGATTTGCAGGCCCTATCGGTATCGCACAAATAACTGGTCAAGTAGTGGATGAGTTCGGGTTTGCCTCTGTATTTCAGATAGCTGGGTTGCTTAGTGTCAGTCTAGGGATACTTAATCTTCTTCCAATACCCGCATTAGATGGAGGTAGGCTTTTATTCATTTTGATTGAAATAGCTCGCGGGGGTAAAAAATTACCTCCTAGTGTTGAAGGTAAAACACATCTAATTGGCTTCGCATTATTATTAGTACTTATATTAATAATAAGTTATAGAGATGTATTAAAAATATTGAGTGGAGACAGTATACTGAATTAACTTCTCCTCGGTTAAGTGATTAAACTTTATAAGTGGGATCAAATAAAAAGTTTTGCATATGAAAAGAAGAATTACTAAATCCATTAACGTTGGCGGTGTGAAAATTGGTGGTGATGCACCAATAAGTGTTCAGTCAATGACTAAAACTGACACCCGCGATGTGAAGGCCACAGTTTCGCAAATTAAAGGGTTGGAAGAAGCAGGGTGCCAAATTGTTCGATGTGCAGTGCCTGATATGGAAGCAGCAGAAGCTTTAGCTGAAATAAAGAAACAAGTAAAAATACCAATAGTTGCTGACATTCATTTTCACCATCAATTAGCACTGAAGTCATTAGAGAGTGGCGTAGACTGTCTAAGATTAAACCCGGGTAATATTAGGGATAGAACTAAAGTAGAGGAAATTGTAAAAGCCTCGAAAGACAGAGCTGTGCCAATTAGGATAGGAGTCAATTTTGGTAGCCTTCCTCCGGTCGGCAAAATAGGTTTAACAGGGGGCATTTCTAGGCACACCGACGGAGTTAACGAACTTCCTAAAGCTGGAGATGTTGAAGTGGGTCAATTCACTATTGTTGATCACATGGTGGAAACTGGCTTATGGGAGATAGGTATTTTAGAGGATTTAGATTTTGACCTGATAAAAATATCTCTAAAGGCATTTGATATAGACACAACCGTAGAGGCATATAGAAGGATGGCTAAGTTGGTGCCATATCCTTTACATCTTGGTATCACTGAGGCAGGAACAGCTAAAGGTGGAAGTATACGTACCTCTATTGGATTAGGGATACTTTTATTCGAAGGAATTGGGGACACTATACGGGTTTCCCTGTCTGATGAACCTAACGAAGAAATTATAACTGGTTTAGAAATTTTGAAGTCCTTAGGGTTACGTAAAGAAGGTGCGACATTAGTAGCATGCCCAAGTTGTGGTCGTGCAGATGTAGACATAAGAAAGCTTGCTAACACCGTAGAGGATCTTTTAAGGAAAACAAAGACTCCAGTAAAAGTGGCTGTAATGGGTTGCGAGGTGAATGGGCCTGGAGAGGCTAAAGATGCAGATGTTGGCATAGCTGCAGGAGTTGGGAGAGCGATCATTTTCCGTAAAGGTAAGAAGTCTAAGATTGTGCAAGAAGAAGACATGTTAAAAGCGCTAATGGAAGAAATTAGTGAGGTTGAGAAAGAACTCATCAAAACATAAGCATTTGATACCTTAGAAGATCAACAAATATCTAATATCAAACTTATGTGAATCCGGTTTCATATGCTGGTAAGTTGCTAGGATATGATGGTTAGACTTAAGCAAGTAGCTAGACAGAATATTAATTTAAAAGTGTGTTGTTTTGAAAATAAGTGAACTATTAGGAAAAACCCATCGCGACAATCCTGCTGAGGTGGAATTGATTAGCCACAAGTTGATGTTGCGGTCGGCTATGATTTACCAGGTGGGGGCCGGAATTTATGGATACCTTCCCCTTGCGTGGACAGCATTAAGAAAGATAGAAGAAATTATACGGCAGGAGATGAATGCTGCTGGCTCACAAGAATTAAGATTGTCAATTCTTCAGCCCAAGGAATTGTGGGATAAAACTGGTAGAACTGATGCGTTTGGCGACGATCTTTTCACGTTAACTGATCGTAAAGGTAGGACTCTTGTAGTCGCACCAACTCATGAAGAAGAACTTACTGCAATCGTAAAGGCACACGTATCCTCATATCGCGATTTACCCAAAATCCTGTATCAGATACATACCAAATTCAGGGATGAACCTAGATCTCGGGGCGGCTTGATGAGAGTGCGTGAATTTGACATGAAAGATGCTTATTCCCTTGATGTTTCCAATGAGGGGTTGGATTCTAGTTACAAGAAAATGGTTGAGGCCTATAAGGCAATCTATAAAAGATGTGGCTTAGAAGTGATCCAAGTTGAAGCTGACAGCGGGGCAATCGGAGGTAAGGATTCACATGAGTTTGTACTGTTAGCGGATTCTGGTGAAGATGCAATTGTCATCTGCGAAGGTTGTGGCTATGCAGCAAACGTCGAAAAAGCACAATTTAGTAGGGTGGATTATTCTGCAGATGGTCAATCTGAGCTTGCAGAAGTTAATACGCCGCAGATAACAACTATAAATGGACTAACAACTTTCCTAGATATTCCTACTCATAAAACTATAAAGACTTTATGTTATGTCGCTAGAGAAGAATTGATATTGGTTGTCATACGGGGTGATTTAGCGGTTAACGAAGTCAAATTAAAATCTGTTTTAGGCGCATCTGAAATAAGGCTAGCGTCATCTACAGATATTGAAAAACACAGCTTGAGTAAAGGTTATATTTCACCGGTTGGTATAAACGGTTTTAGGGTAATAGCCGATGAATCTTTATTGCTTGGAAACGATTTTGCTGCAGGTGGAAATAAGAATGAAGTTCATTTGATTAATGTGAATTACCCACGAGATTTTAAGGCGGATGCCGTCGCAGACGTGGCTCAAGCAACAGAAGGCCAGATTTGTATCAAATGCACTGAGGAAAAACTTAAGATAAAGAAAGGTATCGAGGTCGGGCATGTTTTTAAATTGGGAGATAGTTTCAGTAAAAGTATTGGAGCTGCATTTGCTGATGAATCAGGTAGCTTGCAGCCGATAATTATGGGCTGTTATGGAATTGGATTAGGCCGACTTCTTGCTGCAGCTATTGAACAACATAACGATGAAAATGGAATCAAATTTCCCGTTGCAATAGCGCCGTATCAGGTTCACTTAATTGCAATTGATGCAGAGAAACCTGAGATCTCTAAAATGGCTGAACAAGTACAATCGGAGCTTGGTGAAGCCGGATTGGAAGTTTTATATGATGATAGAAATGAATCTGTGGGGGTTAAGTTTAAGGACGCCGACCTTATGGGCATGCCAATTCGCATTGTCGTTAGTTTAAGGAACCTTAAAGACAACGTCGTTGAGGTTCAGGCAAGGGATTCCGAACAAGCTGTGAAAGTGCCATATGAATCAGCCGTTGATACTGTTAAATCATTACTGGATGAACGAGGCTTTTACGATCTGAAGGGCTAGTAAATTGCCTGTTGGAAACGAGTTCTATCCTATGCTAGAATTCTCGCAATAATCAAAAACTAAAGGGGTTACACATGGCATTGCCACCTAGATTAAAGTTCGGGATATTTATGGCGCCATTTCACGCGCTAGGCGAAAATCCCAACCTATCGTATCACCGGGATTTAGAACTCATGGAATGGTTAGATCATCTTGGCTATGATGAAGCATGGATCGGAGAACATCATAGCGCCGGATGGGAAACTATATGCTCACCTGAATTATTTATAGCTGCAGCCGTGGAGAGAACAAAGACCCTGAAGTTAGGTAGCGGAGTTAGTAGCCTGCCCTATCACCATCCTTTAATGACAGCAAATAGATATATACAACTTGATCATCACAGTAGGGGTAGAGTTATGCTAGGAGTTGGCCCCGGAGCTTTAACGGGCGACGCTCACATGATGGGTATTGTGCCAACTGAGCAAAGACCTATGATGCAAGAAGCGGCTTGGCTTATAAAGCGTTTAATGACTGAGACTGAGCCAATTACCCATAAGTCAAAATGGTTTACTTTAGAGGAAGCTCATGTTCATCTGAGGCCATATACTCATCCACATCCTCATATCGCCATAGCAGCGGTTCAGTCGCCATCAGGCATGTTAACTGCAGGGAGACTGGGAGCTGGAGTCTTGTCGTTAAATGCTGTAGCTGATCGTGGTAAGGGAGTAGATGCGGCAAAGGTAACGCTAAAGGACTTCTGGAAGATAGCGGAAGAAGAAGCTGAAAAGCATGGCAACACAATGAACAGAGAAGACTGGAGAATAGTTTTACATACTCATGTCGCGGATAGTAAAAAAGAAGCTATGAAGCAGATTAAAGAGAGAGCTTTATGGTATCAGCGAGATTACTTTGAGGACACATTAGGTACGCCATCGCCATACCCTAATGCTTCTCGAGATCAATTAGTTGATATGATGGTTGAGGGTGGAAATTGGATCGTTGGAACACCTGATGATGTTGTAGAAGCAATTCATAGAATAGATGAGAGTTCTGGAGGATTCGGGGGTTACATGATTCAGGCCACAGAATGGGGTACACGAGAAGAAATTCTTCGCAGTTATGAACTTATAGCAAGATATGTGATGCCTAAATTCCAGGGACAGTTAGATAGCCTTGAGTTTTCACAGAAATGGTATTCGGACAAAAAGAAATTCTTTATGGATGAACGATCCAGATCTATGGATATTTCACAAGCGGAATATGATTCCAAAAAGTAAATGGGTCTAAAGGTCAGGAAAAATTAGATAGTTTGTAAGAGAGCTGGAATTGTTATGTTCCGGCTCTCTTAATATAAGGAGAAGCTAATGTCTGGAAGGATGGAAAACAGAGTTGCAATCGTTACTGGTGGTGGCTCTGGTATCGGTGGTGAAACTGCCATTAGATTTGCCCAAGAAGGAGCTGCTGTTTTAATTGCAGACCTTGATCCTGATAGGTCTGCAAACATAATAAAAAAGATTAAAGGTTTTGGTGGTAGAGCTGAGTTCAGTAAGTTAGATGTCCGAGTGCCTGATGACGCCAATACTATGGTTTCGAAAGCAATAGAATGTTTTGGGAGCCTAGACACCCTTGTCAATAATGTTGGTGGTGGTAAAGGTGATGATCTAATTAATGAGCTTGATGAAGAAACATGGAATTTCAACTTTGATTTTGCCCTTAAACCTACTTATTATTGCTGTCGTGCTGCAATGCCTAAATTGCTTGAGAGCGCTGATAAGAGGCCTGGAGCGTCCATAGTAAACCTTTCGTCAGTTAATGGCATGACTGGAATGGGGCTGCCAGCATATGCTGCAGCAAAGGCTGGCGTAGAAATGTTCACCAAGAACATTGCTATCCAATATGGTAAAAAAGGTGTCCGGTCTAATATAGTTGCGCCTTATACAACACGGACAGATTTTTGGAAACCTACGTTTGATGCAGATCCAGACCTGGCTCCTCGACTTGCTGATATTAATCCGATGAGACGTATTGGTAACCCTATTGATCTCGCGAATGCCATTTTATTTTTAGCATCTGATGAGGCTTCATTTATCAATGGTGCCCTTCTCCCAGTCGATGGTGGTTTTACAGCTGGGACTGATATATTTAGTCGTACTGGCGGTGGAGACGAGGATGGCGCTGCTTTTTGGAGATCTCAGGCAAAGTCAGGGAATTTTCCAAAGACATAAAGCTTTATTCTCGCCAACTTAATTACTCAAAAACTCCATTTAGACGTCAATTTACCTAGTTAGAATTCCGATATGTGCAATTTTTCACTAAATATCTTATATTTTCTGAAATGCGGGTTGCAAAATAGATTTAGTATTGCTTAACATAGTAAACAACTAAGTGCATACTTACTAAATAGCTGTGGATGAATTTATATAGGTGGAATATACACAAATGAAGAGATTGTTTACATCGATAACTTTACTTTTTATCGTAGGATTGGTCTTCTCAATCGCATGTTCTTCGGAACCTGAAGTAATTGTAGAGGAGAAGATAGTTGAGGTAGAAAAGGAAGTAATAAAAGAAGTAGAAGTAGCGTCATCCCCAGGTAAGCTAGTAATTTACTCAGGCAGAAAGGAATCCCTAGTAGGCCCGATAATCGAACAGTTTAAGGCAGCAAGTGGGATAGAGGTAGAGGTTAAATATGGTAGCACTGGTGAAATAGCAGCTACACTGTTGGAAGAAGGCAAGAATTCCCCAGCGGACGTTTTCTTTGCTCAGGACCCAGGAGGTTTGGGTGCCATCGCTAACGCTGGTATGTTTACTAAGCTTTCAGCTGAGATTTTAGGATTAGCTCCGGATTGGGCTCAATCGCCAGACGGCTTATGGGTAGGAATATCCGGTAGGGCGCGTACACTCGTATACAGCACAGCCGATTTAGATCCAGCGGATATGCCAGAAACATTACAAGGTTTGACTGACTCAAAATGGAAAGGCAAGATTGGATGGGCTCCTACAAATGGATCCTTCCAGGCAATGGTCACTGCAATGAGAGTGATATGGGGAGAGGAAGAGACAAAGACTTGGCTTCAGGCAATAAAAGATAATGAAGCTCAGGTATACCCAAAGAATACTCCTCAAGTTGCAGCTGCTGCTGATGGAGAAATACTTGTTGGTCTCGTAAACCACTACTATTTGCACAGATTTTTAAGTGAAGAGGGAGATGAGTTTGGCGCAAGAAACCATCACCTTGCAGGTGGCGGTCCCGGTTCTCTTGTGATGGTTGCGGGAGGAGGAATTTTATCTACTGGAAAAAACCAAGATAATGCAGAAAAGTTCTTCCATTTTATGCTTTCAACTGTCGCCCAGCAGTATTTTGCTGGACAAACTTATGAGTATCCATTGGTGGAAGGTGTAAAAACCAACCGGATTCTTACTCCAATGGAAGAGATCAATAGACCTGACATTGATATGGCACAGTTGGAAGATTTAGCCGGAACACAAACAATGTTGCGAGATTTGGGAATACTCGAATAATTTCTGGAGGTAAATCCAGTACTAAATAAAAACCGTCCCTCCATTTTTTATGGGGCCTATACTTTATTATCCACAGCCAGCAAAGGTATAGGCCCTTTACCTATTTCTATCCTAATTCCTTGTATTTTGATAGGCGCAGCGATGATGCTTCCTTTCGTGTATTTGATCGTAAGAGCTTTTGATGCATCTGATTTAGCATGGCAATTACTGTTTCGAATTAAAACTCTCCATACTTTATTTAACACACTTGTGTTAACAATAGGTGTCGTATTTGTATCGATTTTAATTTCATTACCGATGGCATGGCTCACCGTTCGCACAGATCTTCCTTTAAGACGATTCTGGTCAGTTCTAGGAGCTTTACCAATAGTTATTCCAAGTTATGTAGGGGCTTTTCTATACATAACGGTATTTGGGCCCAAAGCTTTATTTCAACAATTGTTAGAAATCATTTTTGGAATCGAAAGAATCCCCAGTTTTTATGGACTATCCGGTGCGATAATTGTTCTCTCACTTTTAAGTTATCCATACATATACTTAATAGTGAGAGCCTCAATATCTAATATCGATTCTTCAATAGAGGACTCGGCACGCTCCTTGGGAAGAAGCAGTTTTAAGACGTTTTTGACTGTGACACTACCAATGCTCCGACCTGCAATAGCGGCAGGAGCTTTATTGGTGGCACTGTATGTAATTAGTGATTTTGGAGCGGTATCACTGATGCGGTATCCAACATTTACATGGTCGATATATCAACAGTATCAAGGAGCCATTGATCGGTCAGCTGCTGCTTTGCTTTCAATTTTACTATTGTTGTTTTCTGTCGTGATCTTGTATATGGAGCAAAAAAGCAGGGGCAGAATCAAATACCATAGATCCGGTGCCGGTATATCTAAAAGACCATCTTTAATAAGACTAGGGCAGTGGAAATGGCCTGCAGTAATTTTCTGTGCTTTGGTTGTCAGCTTTTCTCTAATACTACCTGGTTCTGTCTTAGTATATTGGTTGGTGCGTGGGATAAGTTATGGAGAGACAATCGCATCGGCTTGGTCTACTGCTTTAAATTCGATATATGCTTCAGGGCTTACAGCAATAATCGCTGGGTTAATAGCTATACCGGTAGCAGCATTTATTGTGCGTTTCCCAGGCAAAGTCGCCCGATTATTTGAATCGATAAGTTATGTGGGCTACGCATTGCCTGGAATAGTTATAGGATTATCGCTCGTGTTTTTTGGGGTCAGGTACGGAGGCTTTTTATATCAGACTATTTGGATTCTAGTATTTGCATACATAGTTTTATTTTTTCCTGTTGCAATGGGGTCTGTGAGGTCTTCGTTTGCTCAGATTAGACCGTCATATGAAGAGGCTGCTAAAGGTTTAGGTAGATCTAATATAGGAGTAATGTACTCGATAACTTTGCCATTAGTAAGGTCTGGTGTAATTGTAGCTATGGCTTTAGTATTTTTAATAACGATGAAGGAATTAACAGCAACGCTGATTTTAGGACCATTGGGATTTAAAACTCTAGCGACTCAAGTTTGGTCTTTTACATCGGAGGCGTTTTTTGCGAAAGCGGCATTCCCAGCTTTATTGATAATATTACTATCATCTATTCCATTGGCGTTTATCATGTATAAAAATCGAGCCCTTAGATTATGAAAGATAGAGTACTATTCTGCGATAAGTTGACCAAAAGTTTTGGAGAAACTATCGCGCTTAATGAAACCAGTATTGAACTTTTTACTGGAGAAATATTAGCTATTCTAGGCCCGAGTGGATGCGGAAAAAGCACTTTGTTAAGAGCTATTGCAGGATTCGAGAATATAGATCTTGGAGATATCACTATAAATGGTGAAACTGTTTCTAGTAAGGGCACTTTTACTCCAGCAGAAAAACGTAGAGTGGGAATGGTTTTTCAAGATTACGCACTGTTTCCTCATTTGACCGTAGAAGATAACGTGGCTTTTGGAACTAAATCTAGTTCTAAAAGCGACAAATCTTCTTTAGTATGGCAAATGCTTAAGTTAGTCGAGTTAGATGGAATGGAGAGAAGGTACCCTCATGAATTATCAGGGGGTCAACAGCAAAGAGTAGCTGTGGCCAGAACCTTAGCAGCCAACCCAGTAACAATTTTACTTGATGAGCCATTTAGTAATCTTGACGCCACGATGAGAACTGAGATCCGTAATACTGTAAGACAGGCATTGCAGGGTAGGGCAGTTGCTACCATCATTGTTACCCATGATCGTGAGGAAGCCTTCACCATTGCTGATAGGGTGGCAGTCATGAATTCAGGTCAAATCGAACAGGTCGACACTCCTGAAAAAATGTATAGAACTCCAGTATCAAAATTTGTTGCCAGTATGACTGGCACAGCAAATTTTATGCCTGCCACCATTACTTCAAGTAGAGCTGTAACTGAATTAGGTAAGTTTCAGTGGGTAAGTCCAACTAATGGAATTGTGGAAGGCGATGAAGTTGAATTGTTAGTACGCCCAGATGACTTTCTCGTTTTACCTAATCCAAACGCTTCAGTCAAAGTAACTGCTAGGGAGTATAGGGGTGACGCTATGGTTCTATCAGCTGAGTTAGGTTCCGGCAATATAATTCAGTGTAGACAAGGACCTTACTCAGACTTACCGGTGGGCACTTCTGTGGATTTGGTTCCATCACGTAGCGCGCCATTTGTAGCTTTTTAACTTTCACAACCTACTTTTTAAGAACGGGTCTATACTTTCTATAAAACCGATCGGGTTGTCAGTTGTGACTAAATGACCAGCTCCGTTAACTGTTACCTCGCTAGCATTTTGCATGCGTGAAACTAATTCAGTAGCCGTCTCTGCGGACACCACATCACTTTCAGCTCCTCGTACAAAAAGAGTCGGACAAGTTATTGATTCAAGTGAGTCCCAAAGTTCCATACGATCTTTTTCAGTCTGTTCATATCTTGAGTTTTGACGTTTTAGCACAGGGTCATATTTCCATGACCATCGACCATCGGCATGTTGCTTTGCATTACGCATCACGCTGGCTATGAGCTGATCCTTGGTTCTGTCAGGCCTGAAAGCTTGCACGACCGAAACCATTTCCTTAATCGAGTCAAAATAATCTTTGTTTTCCACAAATTTACGGACGCGTTGCACCCCTGATTCTTGTAAACGTGGAGCAACATCTATAATCACAAGCCCACTCACAAGTTTTTGGTTATCCGCAGTGTATTTATATCCGATTGTTCCACCTAAGGATAGGCCAATAATTATTACAGGGGCAGAATTAGTTTTGATAACGAAATCTTGTAAGTCTTTCTGCATCGCCTCTCTCGTATAGTCTTCATCATCGGACCAATCAGATTCACCATGTCCACGGAAGTCGAGAGCCAAAATATGAAATCGATCAGCAAGAGAAAGTGATACAAAATCGAAACTGTGGGCACTTTGGGCAAATCCATGTAGGAGTACAACAGTCGGTTTTGCATGGTCACCCCATTCTAAGAAATGTAGCTTTAAGCCATTTACCTCTATGTGCCTGTCTATCGGGTTCCAACATTTTGTAAATGGTATACCTATCTTCTGAGCGGATTGATGCAATGATGAATGTTTAGGATCAACTGACATGCCACTAAGTTTAGTTTATTTCTTTAACTTTTTGTCCTATCTGAACAAACTCTTTATTTGCAAAAATGAATATGATGGATAAAGCTGCAACAAGGATTCCTCCTAACATAACCGTGAAAGGTGCACCTAGAGCCAGTCCTATTAAACCAGCTTGGACCCCTCCCAAAAGCATCAGGCTCCAATTTATTCCATATAGTGCCATGACTCTTCCTCGTAATTCAGAAGGAACCATTTGTTGCAAAGCCGCCATAGTAGAAATCATGTGGAGTGAGGTAAAAAACCCAGTCGTTAACATCAACACTATACCTAAAGTATATGAGCCAGTTAACTCAGCTAACAAACCGAAGATAGCAATGGATATTCCACTTAAACAGCATGCAGCTAAAATGAAAGTGCCCGACGGTAAGACTGTTTTTCTGGTTGCAATAAATAATGAAGCTAAGACACTACCGACACCAGAACAAGCTAACAACACTCCTTGGCCTCCTGCGCCAACCGAAAAAATATCTACTGCAAATATAGGCATTAACAAAATATAGCTACCACCGAAAAAGCTGGAAAACATTGCTAGTCCTATTAGGTATCTAAACTCTGGCTTTTTGAAAACATATTTCAAACTGTCTTTGACTTGATCAGTCAGTTTGGTTTGAGATTGATTGTCACCGTCTTCTTTGCTGATACCTGTTAATGGCAACAATAAAACTGCCATCATCGTAAAGCCTACTGCACTGAATATGAAAACTACCGACGTACTGGTTAAAGCTATTAAGAAACCGGCTACAGCAGGGGCAATAATTCTAACTGACTGCCATATCGAAGCATTCATTGCTACAGCACTAGTTAAAGACTTTTCATTTACGAGCTCTGGGTAGAAAGCCTGTCGTGAGGGTAGATCGAATGCACTCACTGAGCCGGCGATTACTGCGATAACTAGAATGTGCCAAATCTCAACGACTTCGAAAATAGTTAAGATAGCCATGATTATAACTAAGCTCGCCAAAATAATTTGTGAACCTATCATAATCAACTTTTTGTTTACTCGATCTGCGTATGCCCCACCAATTAACGTTAATATAAACGACGGTGCAGCATTTGCGGCTCCCACCAACCCTAAAAATAAAGTGGAATCATTGATTTGATGTATTAACCACAGCTGCGCAAAATAAGTAAGGTTATATCCAGACACTGAAGCAAAGGCACCTAACCAATACATACGATATTGAGTTGATTGGAATGCAGCAGGTATGTTGAAAATGTTTTTCAATATTTTGGAGTATCGACTTTAGATGCTATTCCACCGTAACCGACTTGGAAAGATTCCGAGGTTTGTCTACATTCCTACCTAATTTTATTGCAGTAAAGTATGAGAATAGTTGTAAAGGAATGCATGTTAATAGAGGACTTATTAATTCAGATGTGTCAGGGATGTAGATTGTATCGTTGTCTTTATTTGAACCAGCATCAGTTTGATTCGATGTTATAGAAATCACTTTTCCACCCTTGGATTTAATTTCTTTAACAATATTAAGGTTTTTAACAAACATCGAATCTTTCGGCATAATGACTGTAGTCGCCATTTGCGAATCGATTAATGCTAGGGGCCCATGTTTTAATTCGCCTGACGGGTAGCCTTCTGCATGTATGTAACTTACCTCTTTTAGTTTTAAGGCTCCTTCTAGAGCAATCGGATAATTTAAATTTCTGCCTAGGTATAAAAAATTCTTATATGAATAGTATTGTTCGGCTAACTCTTCTATTTGACTTTCGATTTTTAATACTTCATCTATCAGTCTTGGTAAACCTTTAAGTTCATCTACCAACTTGTTTGATTCTTCCTGGTTGAGAGACTTACGAGCATTACCCATTTTTATGGCTAACATGTAAAGCTGTAGCAGAGAACATGTGAAAGATTTTGTGGCTGCGATGCTAAGCTCTTCCCCGGCATTAATTGGCAGATTATAGTCAGCGAGCTTATTTGAAGTGCTATTTTCTGAGTTGCTTATATTGAGTACAGTTGCTCCCATTTCCTTTGCAGTTTCGATCGCTGACAAGGTATCTGCAGTCTCACCAGATTGGGATATTGAAATAGCCAAAGTATTTTTATTTATGATGGGATTTCTGTCTTTGAATTCAGATGAATTGTCTGACTCACTTTTAATCTTGGCAATTCTTTCAAACCATAACTTTGCTACCATCCCGGCATGCAAACTAGTGCCCATACCTAGTATTAGTACGCTCTCAAAACTATTAAGTCTTTCCGTTGAAAGTTCAGATTCAAGTAATTGTAATTGGTTAAGGCTAGAGCCCGTATGATGATCAATTATTTCAGATAAAAGGCCAGGTTGTTCATGGATTTCGTTAATCATGAATGCGGAAGCATGTTCTTTTGCCATGTTAACTTTCGCTTCCTTTTGGAGTCGGATACACTCCTTGATAAGCCTCTGGTAGCAGCATTGATATTCGATCCATGATCGAATCTGCAAGCGACTGAGCGACTTCATTACTGATTTTGCCTTCAATGGAGGGTAGTGAAAATGGCCGGCCAATTTTAAAACGTATGTCACCAGTCGGAAAAAATGCTCCGCGAGCCCAATTGCCAAAGTTTTCTGTGCCAGTAACAGCTACGGGCAGAATGGGAGCTCCTGATGCAAGTGCTATCTTAACAATACCTATCTGAGCCTTTCGGAGTCCACTAGGACTACGGGTTCCTTCAGGAAATAACGCTAAGGTTCCATCTGTCTTCAGTAAATTCATAGCAAACTTATATGCAGTCACATCTACACCACCACGATTTAACGGATATGCTCCATACCAATATAGTAATGGTCCAGCTATGGGGTTTTCGAATAGTTCACGCTTTGCTAGAAATCTTATCCATCGGTTAACACCTATCGTCAGATATGATGGATCACACTGAGAAAGATGATTGGAAGCAACTATCAGCGGACCTCCCGGAGGAACATTTTCTTGACCTGAGACCTTCCAGTTAGCTGTAGTATTTACCTGTAACCTTTGTATTGTTACACAGGCTTTATAAAGTATAGACATATAGAAACTAGCTCTTTTGTATTGATTCCAAGATTAAATTTACGACCTGATCGATTCTAAGCCTATCAGTGTTTATGATAACAGCATCTTCTGCGGACACCAGAGGAGAGTCCTCTCTATTAGAATCCATATTGTCTCGAGTTTTAATTTCCTCGACTAATTTTTCAAGATCGATTCGTTGTCTCTTGCGACGCATTTCGTCATGCCTACGTTTGGCTCTGATTTGTATTGATGCATCCAGATAGATTTTTAAATCTGCGTCTGGTATCACTACTGTGCCTATATCTCTACCCACCATAACAATATCGCCTGTAGACGCTATAGCCCTTTGTTGATCTACCAATTCATGTCTGACGGCACCAACCTGACTTATTTTGGATACATTTGATTCAATATCTGAATCCCTGAGTTCGTCAGTTATGTCTGTTCCATCTACTTTTAAAACCTGCTCTCCATCCTCGAGGACAACTTCAATACTCAATGATTTAGTTAGCTTGGCTAAATCAGCGTTATTATTTATGTCAATTTTTTGCTGGAGGCTGGCCCAAGTCACGGCTCGATACATCATGCCAGTATCCAGAAATCTAGCTGGGATCCTTCTAGCTAAAGCACGCCCTACAGCTGTTTTGCCTGATGCTACTGGGCCATCAATTGTTATTTTCATGATCTAGTTAACGTTGAATATCAATTTTGTTTAAAATTTAAACATGTAAGAATAGTATATGCCTTATATGAAAAATTATGGATGATTTTATATCGACAAATTCAAATATTAGTTTGTTAACGGGTGAAGAGGTTGTCTTTGAGGATGACGCTGTTATTCTAACAAACAAACGATTATTCACCGATTTCAAAAATGGAAACCCCAAAAACTCCATAGAGATAGGTCTTGTTGATGGCGTCCGACAAATTGATGGCGGTCAGGAAAATAAGATCTGGTTAGGCATGAAAGCCTTGGGCTTTGGAATTGGGTTATCTTTGATTCAGTTTTTACTGGATTATTTCTTTATTACTGATAGCAATACCACACAACTGATTCGCATTTTAAACACGATATTTTTTATTATTGGTGCTATTGCTATGGGAGCTGGCCTATATTTGATAATAAACAGTTTACTTCGAGTGCGGCCTCATACGACTTTAATATTTGTCAGATTCAGAGGCAAGGATCTTAGGGTAACCTACAAAGATCGCAATGCTCCTAAAGCTTTACAGTTGAAAGAAGTGTTTATGAAACAGCAGCGCTTGTTAAAACTATAACGTCTAACAAAACCTCAAATGTTATCCTCTACCGACATATTTCTGTTCTACTGGAAGCACAATAGCTTCAAGCATGTTTGCATTTGGCGGTAAAGCGGCCATAGTTAAAGCAGCAGATGCAATTTCGTTTACTGACATCATAGGCTCTTTATTAGATCCAATGCCTGATAACAAAAGTTCAGATTCGGTATTGCCTGGGTGTAGACATCCAGCTGATATTCCATACTCACGACCTTCTAATGCTGTCGATTTTGTCAAACCAACTAATCCGTGTTTTGAAGAAGTGTAAGGAGCTGAATTCATACGTGGCATTTGGGCGGAAATGCTACCTATATTTATGATTCTGCCTTGTTTTTGTTTTTTCATAATTCTCATCGCTTCTCTAGTGCACAGAAACACTCCAGTTAAGTTAACGTTAATTACATTAAGCCAGATTTCTAGCTCTATATCTTCCAGAGGTCCTCCGGCAGCTATCCCTGAATTGTTAACTAATACGTCTATCTGCCCAAATTCAGTTAAGGTTTTAGAGAATAAGTTTTTCACATCTTTCTCTTTAGTGACGTCAGTTGCAACAAAATCGACCTTTGTTCCAAACTGGCGTAATTCACTGGCAGCTTCTTCTAAGAGATTTTCTCGTCGCGCTGCTAAAACTAGGTTGGCACCGTTTTTCGCGTATAACGTAGCAATTCCTTTACCTATTCCAGTAGCACCGCCTGTGATAATACACACTTTGTTTTCCAACATTGACATATTTCCTCTCTAAATTTTTATTAACTCTATAAGGGCATAACTTTTATCACAGTTAAATATTTATGCGCCAAAATGTCAACTTGATTTCACTCTAATAGCTGGATTAATATCGATTTCGACAATTAGTCAAGTTATAATCAAATCACCACTTTTTTTTAGGAGTTAAGAACTCGAATGACTTATATTATCGGAGAGCCTTGTGTAGATGTCTTGGATAGAGCGTGCGTAGATGTGTGCCCAGTGGACTGTATATACGAAGCTGAAGAACACAAGATGCTTTTAATCAACCCTGAAGAATGTATTGACTGCGCAGCATGCGAGCCAGTATGTCCAGTAATGGCTATCTTTGCTGAAGAAGATGTTCCAGAAGGAGATAATTGGGAAAAATACACTGAACTTAATTACACATATTTCGGTCAATCAAGAGACTCTTAATCTCACATAAGATCGCTGGGTTTTTTGTGATTTCACTCAAGAAATTTCAATATTCAAAATTTTATGTAACTGAAAGGTGATTTATGGTTCAGACAGATTCAACACCCCAACTCGTCAAGTCCTGCTATTCGAAAATGCGGGCTAATCTTACGGAAGTAAGAAGAACACACAATAAGCCGCTAACTCTGGCTGACAAGATCTTATTTTCCCATTTAGACGATCCTAGCAATTCTGATTTAACAGCTGGAGAAAGCTACCTTCTCTTACGTCCAGACCGGGTGGCCTTACAAGATGTTTTAGGTCAAACGGTAATGCTCAATTTTATGCAGACGCTTAAAGATAGCGTTGCTGTTCCTACAACGGTACATTGTGACCATTTAATTCAAGCCCGGGTTGAAGGCGGGTCGGATTTACTACAATCAAAACAGGAAAATGAAGAGGTGTATGACTTCCTAAAAAATGCATCAGCGAAGTTTGGTGTTGGATTTTGGGGTCCAGGCGCAGGAATAATTCACCAGGTGGTTTTGGAGAATTACGCTTTTCCTGGAGCTTTGATGATAGGTACTGATTCTCATACCCCTAACGCTGGTGGTTTAGGTGCATGTGCTGTTGGAGTTGGTGGAGCAGATGCTGTTGAGGTTATGGCAGGACTTCCATGGGAATTACTGGCTCCGAAACATATAGGAGTTAAATTGACTGGCGAAATGAGTGGATGGACTGCACCAAAAGACGTGATAGTTTATTTAGCGGGTGCATTGACCGTATCTGGTGGAACCAATTCAATAATCGAATATTTTGGTGAAGGAACTAAATCCATTAGTTGTACAGGTAAAGCCACGATTACTAATATGGGCGCAGAATTAGGTGCCACTACTTCAGTTTTTCCATACGATAACCGCATGGCAAAATACCTCAAGTCAACTAGTCGATCTGAATTGGCATCGCTAGCTGACGCGAACCAAGATTTATTGAGACCAGACAAAGAGACAGAAGAGAATCCCCAGGCATTTTTCGATCACGTAGTTGAAATCGATTTGTCTAAACTAGAACCGCACATCGCGGGACCTCACTCCCCGGATCGTGTCCGACCAATTTCGCAGTTGATTAATGAAGTTAATGACGAGAAAAATGGTTTTGTTGAGAAAATAGACACAGCTCTAATTGGAAGTTGCACCAATTCATCTTATGAAGATATGAGTCGGGTTGCTGATGTAGCGCAACAAGCCACCGAGCACGGACTTAAGTCAGCAGCATCCTTGATGGTGACTCCTGGTTCAGAGCAGGTTAGGTCTACAATTGAAAGAGATGGGCAACTGGCAACTCTACAGGAAATTGATTCTGTCACATTGGCAAATGCTTGTGGCCCTTGTATAGGACAGTGGAGAAGAGAAGAAGTACTGGATGGTGTACCAAATACTATCGTAACTTCATATAATCGAAATTTTCCTCGCCGAAATGATGGCAGGTCTGAAACGATGAATTTTATAGCTAGCCCAGAGATTGTTGTGGCATTGTCTATAGCTGGAAAATTAAGTTTTAACCCATTAACAGATACACTTACAGGTGCCGATGGCGTTGAGTTCAAATTACAGCCGCCTAAGCCTGCACCTGAGGTTCCTCCAGCCGATTTTACCGGAGGAAAAGAATTCTATGTTGCTCCCCCAGAAAACGGAAGGGATCTAGAGATTTCAGTAAATCCTGCAAGTGAGAGATTGCAGGTGCTTACACCATGGGAAAAATGGGATGGCAGTGATTATGAAAAAATCCCATTGTTGGTTAAGACTCAGGGTAAAACGACTACTGATCATATTTCCCCTGCGGGAACGTGGCTCAGATATAGAGGACACCTTGAAAAGTTCAGTGAGAACATGTTTATGGGTGCTATCAATGCTTTTACTGGTGATGCTGGTACAACAATGAATCAATTGACAGGTGAATCTGGTATAAGTATTTCAAAAGTCGCTCAAGATTATAAAAATAACGGACGTCGTTGGGTTGTGGTAGGTGATTATAATTATGGTGAGGGGAGTAGTCGTGAACACGCTGCGTTGTCGCCTCGACTGCTTGGAGCTGCGGCAATAATAGCCAGAGGGTTTGCCAGGATTCACGAATCTAATTTGAAAAAACAAGGAATACTACCACTTGTTTTTTCAGATCCTAAACAATACGAACTGGTTCAGGAAACAGATAGCATTAGTTTGCTCGATCTAGATAAATTGAAGTCTGGCGAGACAGTTAAATGCGTCTTACATCATGAAGATGGTACTACGGATGTTTTGCAGTTAAGTCACTCGCTCAGTGATGGGCAAATAGGTTGGGTAAAGGCAGGTTCAGCTTTGAACGTGTTGCATCAGTCAAGTTAACGTAACAATTCTATGATTACAGCTGTTGAGCCTTTAAAATTAGACTAATTCTATTGGTAAATCACAAAGCTTAGAGCTTATTTCCCAAAGACCTTCAGCTGTTTGATTATCTACAGCATGCGGCAACAACTTCTCATTTTTTGAATTTGAATAATACTGTCCATTGGTATCGTTTTGCCCCATTAATCGCACGTTATACATTACCTGTTCTGCTCCATGTTTTGCTGACCGGCCCACGATTTTATGAGCAGCGGTTAATATCGATCCAATTAAGCCATTCTTGCTTAGTAAATTTGTTCCGATTAGGCCGGGATGCAAGCAATTAACTGAAACCGTTGATCCTTTAAGTTTTTTTGCTAATGTCTGAGTGAATAAAACTTGAGCTAATTTACTTCTGGTGTATGCGTCCTTAGCTGTTATATTGGGGGACCTAAGTTCATCCAAGTTCAAAGAGCCACTTTTATAGGCTACAGAAGTGACATTGACGATAATAGATTTAGGTGCATTCATCAAATTTGGTAATAACAACCTTGTTAGCAAATAATGACCAAGGTAATTTACCGAAAATGTTTTCTCAATCCCGATCTTATCTTGGTGGAACTTTAAGTATATTGCTCCAGCGTTGTTGATGAGACAATCAAGTTCAGTGAATTGCTCATTAATTAATCCGGTCACATTATGAATCGCATCTTGGTCCGAGAGGTCACATTCAATAAATGTTATGTTTCCTTTTAAATCCTCGAGTTTTTTATATGCGTTAGCGCATGATGTTTTCGAAGAACCGATACCGATTATCTTGGCGCCTTCAGTTATTAGTAGTTTAGCGGTCTCGATTCCAATGCCAGATGTCGCTCCTGTCAGAAGGACATTTTTGTTTTTCAACATAAATATTTAATCCGCAGAGAAAAGTAGATACTGTTTCACAGATATATTTACCAGTACTTTTACTAGTATGAATACGATAGCAGTTTTAAAGTATAAATTAGTTAATTCTTACTTTTGAATAGTCAATTTTGTTTTTTGACTGGTACGCATACATCTAGTGCACAAGTTTATTTGCTTGCGAGTCCCGTTCACGTCAAGGGTAGCTTTCTGAACGTTTAAGTCCCAGCGTCGTTTTGTACGTCGCTTTGAGTGGCTGACATTGTTGCCTGCCATTCGTGATCTACCACAATTTTCACATCTAGCCATTATTTGCCTTTTTTTAATAGGGGAGTAACATGGCTTTAATTAGTAGTATTTGGTAAAAAATACATGATATTACATATTATCCATGTCTTATATAAATAACATATCATAGGGAAAGACCCTGATCAATGAGTAGTTTAACTTTAAAAACCGGTAATAAACCTCCATCCCATATAACTGGCGCAATGATTGCTAATATGTTTATTGCCTCATATGAATTAATCGATAAGCATATTGAGCTAGTCAATGGGCTTAATGTGTTTCCTGTTCCAGATGGAGATACTGGCACCAACATGGCTATGACAATGAAAGCTGTTTCAGCAGCAATTACAAACAGTTTGAATTCCGAATCTAATGATCTAGATGATATATCTCGTGTGATGGCCAGAGCATCCCTCATGGAAGCCAGGGGTAATAGTGGAGTAATTCTGTCACAATTTTTTAAAGGTATAGCACAAGGAGTTGGAGATAAAAAATCTTTAGATGTTGAAGAATGGGCAATTTGTATGGAAAAAGCGAAAGAAAGTGCTTACTCAGCAGTTGGAAATCCAACTGAAGGCACAATGCTTACAGTTATTGCTGAGGTTTCTCGACAAGCAGATGCCTCATCTAAAAATGGCGACACGCTGGAGTCTCTTTTCAATCAAACAAGTATTCAAATTAAGGAGACAGTAAAAAACACACCGCAATTATTGCCTATACTTGCAGAAGCTGAAGTTGTTGATGCAGGTGCTTATGGGTTGGATATAATTTTTGAGGGCTTGCGTCGTAATCTCAATGGACTTCCAGTTGCAGACGTAGAGATACCTGTGCCGGGAATGAAGAATTATAAGAACTTTGCTCTACCAAGTAAGATTTTTTTAACTCAATCTATCAACCAAGATTATGGTTTTTGTGCGCAGGTTTTAATTTCTGATAACGTGACTCAGGCTGATCAAATAAAACATACTGTCAGTCAAATAGGAGACTCGGTGGTTGTTATTAACGAGTCCAGTATGCTTAAAATACATGCCCATGTTAAAGAGGTTGAACAATTGCTTGAATATGCTCAAACGCTTGGCAAAGTGGAGTCTCACAGTTTCGATGATATGGATGTGCAAAAGGAAGAGTTTGCAGCAGGTCATGGCAAAAGCAACCACTCTGAAATAACATCATTGATTTCAGTAGTTGATGGTATAGGTATTAAACAGATTTTTATTGAATTAGGAGCAAGCCAGATTATCGAAGGAGGCCCTAATAACAGTCCCAGTGTTAGCGATATATTAGCAAAAATAGACTCAGCACCGAGCGAAAATATTATATTCTTGCCGAATGATAAGAATATAATTTTGGCAGTACAGCAAGCATCAGAATTGACTAAGAAAAGTGTTGAAATTGTCCCCACGCAAACACTTCAACAGGGCATAAATTGTGCTTTGGAATTCGACTCTAAAAATGAACTCTTGAAAAACAAAAAGCATATGGTTAATTCGATAAAGGAAATAAAAAGTGCCGAGATTTCCACGGCTTATAAAAACACTACACTTCAAGGCGTTACCGTATCTGCAGGAGAGTTTGTGGGCATTACTGATGGTAAGTTGATTACCTCGGCATCGACAATTGACGAAGTTCTTGATAACTTACTGAACTTTGAGGGCCATAATGATGTGGAACTTGTAACCTTATATCGTGGATCTGATTTGACTAAAGTTGAGTCAGAGGTACATTATGAACAAGTGGCATCAAAATTTCAAAATATTGAGTTTGAGTTAATTGATGGAGGACAGTCCCATTGCGTATATATGATTTCTTTGGAATAGGAGAGTTTAGTGAATATTAAAATTGTAGTTGACAGTATTTCAGACATGCCGAGTGAGCTCATAAACAAATATGGGATTAACGTTATGCCTTTAATTGTTCGATTTGGTGAAGATGAATATAAAGATGGAGTCGAGTTAAAAGCAGACGATTTTTATAAGCGAGTTGCGTCAGGCGAATGGCCCGCAACATCTGTACCAGCGATTGGTGAATTTGCTGAGTTATATAAGGGTTTGTCTAATGAAGCTGACGGAATTATTTCAATACATGTTTCGTCCAAATTAAGCGGTACTTATAATTCTGCAGTCCAAGGAGCTGCCCATGTACAATCGGACAGCTCAATTAAAGTTGTCGATTCTAAGCAAGCATCTATGGGTATTGGAATGTTGGCATTGGTAGCGGCTAAAGCTATTGAAAATGGAGATGATCTAGAAACCGTTTACAGCAAAGTGAATTCGGCTATTCCAAAAGTACAATGTTTCGCCCTTTTAGACACACTCGAATATCTTCAAAGAGGCGGCAGATTAGGGAAAGGTGCTGCATTGATTGGAGGCTTATTGAATTTTAAGCCGATTTTAAGACTATCCGATGGAGAAGTTCATCCTTTTGCTCGCCCTAGAAGTCGTAGAAAAGGGATAAATAAGCTTGTTGAAACAGCGATGGAATTTGGTAATTTGCAAGAGGCAGCTGTAATGTATAGTACCGATTCCGCAGAGACTTCTGGGATAATCGAAAGCCTCAGCAGCTTAACACCAGATAATACAGACCCTCTTTTGGCTCGCATGGGGCCTGGGTTAGGCACTCACGCTGGCCCTGGAGCCCTAGGGATTGCTTTGTTAACAAATTAACGTACTCACAGTATATTAAATTAAGTCAGGAGGACTTAAAAATCTCAAAGCGAAATTACTTGAAAGCGCCATCTTCTCCGTCTCAAAGAGCTAATAAAAATACTTCTAAGGCTGAAGTTTTAAAAAGAATAATTGATCAGGAAATTGCGTCTGGGTATGAAGACAGAGCGGTGATTGGCGGCATCGATAACTTTATCAGAAAGTGGTCCTCAGAACTTAACCCTGTTATAGGCGAGATTCCAGCTTACTCAGCTCTATCTTATGAAGATAGAAAAACTTGGATAAGTGAAGTTGTCCAGCGTTTTAACACAAAGAGTGATGCGAGAAAGAATATAAAACGACCAACCGCTACGTCATCTACAGTTGATTTGAAATTACTCTCTCCAATATCTCGACTAAAGATTGCTGGAGGTGTCAGGAAATACATACCACAGTTGAAAAAACTTGGTATTTATAACATCGAAGATGCTCTTTATCATTTTCCGCATAGACATAATGATTTTAGAAGCATAGTCAAAATATCAGAACTGAAGCATGGGCTTGAACAGAGTATTATATCTACAGTGTGGGAGGCTACAGAGACCAGGTATGGTAATCGAGGACGCAGTACATCCACACAGGCAATTCTAGGAGATGACACCGGCAATATTAAAGCTATTTGGCACAATCAAGGGTATCTTGCTAGATCATTAGGTTCAGGCACAAATATTGTAATCAGTGGTGTTGTTAAAACTTTTAAAGGCCGTCACATTTTTGAGTCTCCAGCATACGAAATATTGTCCGGCCAAGAACACCTTATGCATGCAGGTAGGATGGTGCCAATATACCCAGCAACGGATAAATTGCCTGTACGTACATTAAGGAGGGTTGTTAAAGCAAGCCTCGATATCGGTTTAGGGCAAATAATTGAATACATGCCGAAGGCCGTTTTACAAAGACAAGGTTTGATGGGTTTAAAAACGGCTATTTCTAAAATGCATTTTCCTGATTTGGATACTGAACTTAATTCTGCCAGGAGACGGCTAGCTTTTGATGAGCTGATGATGATACAACTTTCGGTTTTGAAACGTAGAAATGAGTGGCAGACTCAAAGTGAAGGTATACCTTTAAAAAGTAAATCTGATTTACTTACTAAATTCATTGCTTCACTGCCATTCAAATTAACTGATGCACAGACACGAGTACTTGCTGAAGTTAATAAAGATCTTGCAGGCTCAAAGCCAATGATTAGATTACTTCAAGGCGATGTAGGTAGTGGTAAAACTGTGATAGCAGCAGCAGCACTTTTAAAAGCGGTAGATGCGGGTTTTCAAGGTGCATTCATGGCTCCAACAGAGCTTTTAGCTGAACAGCATTATTTGACGTTAACCAACTTACTTGAAAGCGCAGCCCATAAGGTAATTAAACACAAAGACCATATCGAAATAAAATTTGACAATAAGCTAGATATAAACATTGCTTTATTGACTGGGAGCCTTAAAAAAACGTCCAAAGATAGACTTGCCAAATTAATCTCGGATCAAGAAATTAACATCGTGGTTGGGACTCATGCTTTAATACAATCATCAGTGAATATAAGTAATTTAGCAGTTGGTGTTGTTGATGAGCAACATCGCTTTGGTGTTATGCAGCGTTCGTCATTAGGAGACCGAGAAATAAAGCCTCATATTTTGTCCATGTCTGCTACTCCAATACCACGGTCTTTGGCTCTTACACTCTATGGTGATTCTGATGTATCGGTTCTGGATGAAATGCCAATAGGCCGTAAGAAAGTTAAGACTCGTTGGATTGCAGGTGATCAAAGATCAGCAGCATACGATTTTGTGAAACAAGAGTTAAATGAAGGACATCAAGCTTTTATTGTTTTTCCTCTGATTGAAGAATCGGAGGCCGTAAATGCGAGATCAGCGATTGATGAGCATCACCGGTTGTCAGCCGATGTATTTCGAGACTATAAAGTTGGATTACTCCATGGCAGGATGAAAACCCAACAGAAAGAAACGGTAATGCAACAATTTCTTAGTGGGGAACTAAATGTTTTAGTATCAACATCGGTTATCGAGGTCGGTATAGATGTACCAAATGCAACTGTTATGGTTATCGACGGTGCAGATAGGTTTGGGCTTGCTCAATTACATCAATTTCGAGGACGAGTTGGCAGAAGTGATGACCAAAGTTATTGCTTGCTACTTTCTGATAGTTTGGGATCCGAAAGTATTGAAAGATTAAGAGTGATCGAGAGCGTTTCCGATGGCTTTGAACTTGCAGAGGAAGATCTTCGGATTAGAGGTCCTGGAGATGCCATCGGTACACGACAAAGTGGGCTGCCAATTTTAAAGGTCGCCCGATTAAGTGATTTGGAGACCACAGGTCAAGCACGCAAGGAAGCAGCGATGATATTAGAACATGATCCAGAGCTGGAACTTGATGAAAATTTAAGACTTGCTAGTAGACTGTCTGCAATATTAGATAAATCATTTGCTCTCTCGGATTGATTTGGCATAAAACAGCTACAAAGAATACAAAAATGTCTTGATCCTCGTATAATAGTGGAATTGACACTAATTTCGTCACAACCTTACAATTTTCTTTAGTAAGATCCAGTTCCCAACAATTTTGAGGAGATTTCGTTTGGCAGAATATTCCAAAAATGAAGCTATGGACTGGGCGCGTGAAAATTTACGCGGCCAGTGGTCAACTTTGATGACTCCATTTACGCAAGATAACCAGATAAATGAATCCGGTATACGTTCTGATATAAAGCATATAAAGGCTTTAGGGACTAAGGGTATCGGATGCACTTGGGGGATGGGTGAGTTTTGGTCTTTAACCGAACAAGAAAGACTTAAAGTCTATGATGTAGTAGCGGATGAGGGGAGAGATGATTGGTTAATTGCTGCCCACATTACAGATACATCTCTAAAGAACGTTAATCATTTCGCTGGTTATGTTGAATCAATAGGTTTTGATCTCTTGATCTTGGCTGCTCCATATTTTGTTACCCGCAAAGAAGAACAGGTTTTAGAATTTGTTAAGGCTGTGGCAGATAGCACAGATCTAGCAATCATGTTCTATAATTCGCCTCAGTTTGGCATAGTATTAGATGAAAATTGGCTTGGAAAGGTGTGTCAGATTAGTAATGTAGTGGGAGTGAAAGAGGCGAGCTTTAATAAGGATATATCGATCAATACTCATTTGAATTTGGGTAGTGATGCGATCATTTCGACTCCAGACGAATGGATTTTGTTTGCTGGTGATGAAATGGGGTTTCAGCAGCAGGTTATGTTTGCAAATACTTCTGACTGGAGATTTGATAAACCAGGATCAAATCATTATGTCTCATTTGTTGAAAGAGCGATGTCTGGAGATTTGGATAAGGCATATTACGAAAAACATATTAAGCCAATAAAAGCGATTTCTGATAAGTGGTGGCAGCATGTAGTTGCTGAGCAAAAAGGAGCGATGCCTGTCCCTCTTTGTAAATACTGGGGAGAGTTAATGGGGATGACCGGTGGAAGTGTACGTAGCCCTTTAAATGACATGCCACAAAGTGAAAAAAATGAACTCAAAAATCAATTGGATAATATTTTTGGCAAGTAATTGATAAAATTATAACTAAGATACAGTATTGGAGAGCAAAAACGATGATGTTAATGGTTAGTGTCCAGAATTTAAATGAGGCACATGAAGCAATGGAGGGTGGGGCGGACATTATAGATGTGAAAAATTTACAAGAGGCTTTGGTAGGTTCTGCCAAACCAAACATATTTAAATCTGTAAGAGAAGCAGTTCCCATGGATATACACGCCTCGTTAACGTTAGGAGTAGTTCCTAACCAAGAAGGGACAGTAGCAATGGCTGCTTGGGCTGCTGGAAGAATGAATGCAACTTCTGTAAAAGTAGGATTTATGCAGGCTGATTATGATAAATCGGTCGAGGTTTTAAGAGCTTCAAAAGAAGCTTTGGAAGGTACTGAAACTAAATTAATTGGTTCATTATTTGCAGACAACTTACTTTATGAAGACGGAATAGACCCACATTTAATGCCTAAACTTGCTCGTGATGGTCTTTGCGATGGATGGCTAATTGACACATTAACTAAAGATGGTAGAAACCTGTTTGATTTTATACCTGAGGTGGAATTGAAAGATATGGTCATGGAAGGAAAATCAGATGGGATGAGTACGGCTCTCTCTGGACATCTAAAGATGTCCGATTTGGATGAATTAGCCAGGGTTAACCCCGATATCGTTGGAGTTCGAGGAGCTGTGTGCTCTAAAGGTAATAGAGACGCAGGAGTTTATTCAGAATCAGTCGCTGAATTCAGGAGACAAGTTGAATTAAGGAAATTTGGTGAGATTGATGTTCTCGACGGAGCGCAATCGGCAGCTACCGTAAACGGAAACAGTTCTAATGGATGGAAGATTATAGATGGTAAGGGTAAAACTTGTGCAGGGATAATTGCCGCATTAGAGGAACAAATTAGTGTGGACAAAGAGTCTTTTGTAGAAGTGATAATACCCGATGTTTTAAATTCATATGATGTTATTGTATGGTCAGAGAAAGCAGGACACGAGATTTTGACCCAAAGGCAAGATAGCGATGGGTCTTTTAGGATGTTAATAAAGCCTTAGTTTTATTAGATTGTGAGTAATTCAAAATGGATTTTTCGAACGTTGTAGCCGTAATACGCGATATATCAATAATTGTACTTTGCGTGATCTTGGGTGTGGTAGCTGTAGTGGGATTTTTGAAGTTCACTGCATTAGTGGATTCATGTAGAAGAATTGTAGGTGGAGTGGAACAAGTGATGTCTACAGTTTCGGGAGCTTTAAATTCAACTGCTGCAGGTTCTGGTTTGTTAGCAGGCATAGCTAAAGCTACATCAACTCTGTTTAACGGAACAGAAAAGAACAAAGAGTAACTCTCGGCGTTAAAGGAGGACTGATATGTCAGATAAAGATTCAGGTTCACAGTTTATGATGGGATTTATCATTGGAGGGATAATAGGCACGATTGCTGGCATATTATTAGCCCCAAAGCCCGGTTCAGAGACTCGTGCAGATCTTTTTGATTACGGAGAAGTGGTTCGGGAAAGAGCAGAGGAAATGGCTGCTCGGGTAAAAGATGAAGTTGGGCCGACCGTTGAAAATGTAAGAAACAAAGTTGTCCCGGTTATTGAACAGATTGCCGGAGTTCAAGGATCAAGTTCCGATAGAGAATCATAAATAATTTACTTGTATCGTTCAGATGCGTTGAGGATAGGATCCAAGAATCTTCAATTCGCTAACTTCACTATTTATAGCGGACAATGTCGCTGCTACGTGCTGGTCTGTTCGATGTCCTTCCAAGTCAAGTAAAAAGAAATATCGTCCCAATTCGAGCTTGTTTGGCCGTGATTCCACTTTAGCTAAATTTATCCCTTCCTTAGCCGCAAACCCCATTACTTTATAAAGTAACCCCGGAGAATCATCATTAAAAGTGAAGCAGATTGATGTTTTATCTTTTCCAGTAGCTTCACTGTCATTTTCTGATAGCAGAACAAATCTTGTGACATTATTAGAGTTGTCTTCTATGTGAGAGTCGATTACCTCAGCATTGTAGATTTCTGCGGCTCGTAAATTTCCAATTGCCGCAACGTTTTTCTCTTCAGAAAGTCGTTTAACTGCAGCTGATGTACTGAGTGAAGCTATCAATTCAATCCCGGGCAGTTGGCTTTCAAGATATTTGCGGCATTGAGCAAAAGCTTGAGGATGCGAATAAACTAACTGTACATCACTTTTTTGAGTTCCTGGTGAGGTTAAAAGATTGTGATGCACCGGCAGGATAACCTCATCACTTATTAATAGTTTAGAGTCATGTATTAACAGGTCAAGTGTATAAGTAACTGATCCTTCAATACTGTTTTCTATTGGTACAAGGCCTTCACTAACCTCTAGTTTTTCAACTGCTTTAGCAACAGTAGGTATAGATGGATAAGGAACTTTTTCAGCATCAGGGTTATAAAGGATGGTAGCTTGTTCAGCATAGCTGCCAGCTGGACCTAAATATCCAATTTTTGAGGTCATTGAAATAATTCCTTTAATCGATCTAAGTTTATTGAGTCTGTAATCGCTACGAGTTGATCATCAGCTCTAAGAATAGTTGATTCAATAGAGTCGTCAATTACTGCTCCTGATCTAACGATCATTTTAACTGAAAAACCAGTTGGTAATTCTAAATTTGATAGCGATTCCCCGATTATTTCAGAATCATCGGAAATTCTCACAGAAATTAATTTAGATGGTGTTGGTCCAGGTATATCCATCAGAGATAATGTTACATCCACGTTTAAATTTTCTTGTATTGACCGTAGAGAGACTCCCGTAACATTGATAACTGAATCAATTCCAAGTAATTGAAATAAGGATTCATTCTCTTCAGAATAGATTACACATATTGTATGTTCTACCTGGAAAACTTCTTTGGCCATTTGGCAACTAAGCATATTATCGGATTCCCGTTCAGAGGCAGCTATAAAAATATCTGCTCTTGATGTCCCTGCAATCCGTAAGATCTCTTCATGAGTTGCATTACCCTTCACAGCAACGCTACCTAGCTCGTCTTCTGTATCTTTTAACATGAGCTCGTCGTTGTCGATTACAGAAACTTCATGCCAATCATTTAGTAACCAGTCTGCTATAGACCTGCCTAACTTATTTGCCCCAAAGATTACTACGTTCAATATTCAGCTCTCCAAAGATGAGTCTATTAAAGACTTTATTGTGATTTCTGTATGATTCACAATTTTGATCCCTAGATTTTCGTACAGTTTCTGCCTAGATGTATCTGACATTAGGCAAATGACTTCATCTACTCCAAATATGACTTTAACCTTTTGTGCAGCTAAAGCATTTATCGCATCGGAACCAGTGGTGGCTACGAACGAATCAGCGTTGCCAACGTCAATTTCAAGCAAATCGTCGTTGATGGTAGCATCACCTAAAAATCCAATAATTAGGTCGCTTTGGCCAGATAATCTGGATAAAGCTTCAAGTTTGGAGCGATCCTTTTCTATGATAATTACCTCTTGGCCTGATTCAGCAAGATTCATTGCTAAGGTTCGCCCGTAATTACCACATCCCGCTACCACAGTTTTTTTAGTTGGGGAATTAGAGTTTTTAGTATTTTTTGCTTTTGAAGTCATTTTCTGAAATCAGTTCTTGTATTGTCACTTTTTTGTTGTCTGATCATGCCAGAGTAAAACGTTGCATTCAGCATTTTTTAACACATATGTAACGGTCTTTTCCAATTCAAATCGCCCAAATTTTTTTAAATCAGGAATGCTCATTGCGATAACATCCACTTTCCTACGCGTCGCTTCTTGCACAATTGCATATCCAACTTCCCTTGCCTGTATTAGTTCAGCTTTTACTTCATGCTTAAACTTCTCAGATAACTTTTCCATAGATTTCAGGATATTATCGCCTTTTAAAACTTCGGACGGTAAAGCTGAGTCGATCGGCAAATGGCGATTTATCTGAATAATGTACATAATAAATAAACGGCCTCCCGATGGTTTCAACGTTTCACATGCAAGATTTACCGTATTTTCATCTGAAGGAGATCCAGAAACAGGAACTAATATTGATGAAAAATTCATTGTTAACTTTAAGATTCAAGCTTTTCTAGCAGTTCATCGCGGCCTGCTAGGACTAATACATCTCCAGTTCTAAGCCTGTCTTCTGGGTCAGGATTTAAAGTTATGTCTTTTCCTCTTCTAAGAGCTAATACCGCCAAACCATATTTATCTCGGGCATTTGATAACCCCAATTCATTTAAAGTTAAATTATCAAACCGAGGCGGTACTTTTAGTCTGCTAAGTCCAAAGCTGGGGGCTAGTTCTAGGTATTCTTGTACATTTGGATTGAACAGACTGTGAGCCAATCTCATGCCCATTTCCTCTTCGGCATGTATGATTTTATCCACACCAAGACGCTCTAATGTGTTGCCATGGATTTCATCTCTGGCCCGGGAAACGATATAAGGTATCCCCAAGGTTTTTAACAAAACAGAAGTCATAATGCTGGCCACGATATCAGAGCCTATAGCAATGACAGCAACATCATAATCTATTATTCCTAATTCTCGGAGGACGGTTTCGTTAGTAGCATTACCAGTTACAGGAAACGTGACTCTACCCATCATACTTTGAACGCGATCTTCATTAGTATCTATTGCCAATACGTCGTGTCCTATGTTGTAAAGCGATGTGGCTAGACTAGATCCGAACCTTCCTAGGCCTATTACTACTACTTGTTTTTTCATGCGATTTAATCTTTGAAGTCTTAACAACAGATACTTGCAGCATCTGGACTAATAAATAGTGCTAACCTATTGTAACTCTTTCTTGAGTGTATCGGTAATTTTCTCGCCGAGACCGCTGAGTCATAGCTAAACCTAGCGCAAGCGGGCCGACTCTTCCGATGAACATGGCAAAAATGAGAATCAGATGCCCCCATCTAGATAGCTCAGATGTCAATCCAGTGGATAAACCTACTGTACCAAATGCAGATACTATTTCGAATAGCAGGTCTATGAAATCAAACTGAGATTCTACTGCAGTTAGTATGAAAGAGAATAGGAAAACTATAGCCGTTCCTAAAGCACCGATAACCATAGCTCTTTTAACAATTAAGGATGATATCTCGCGCCCAAAAATAGCAGCCCGAGTTCTGCCCTGAAGTGTGGATATTATGGCCACAACTATAACAGCAAACGTGTTAATTTTTATGCCTCCTGCGACTGAACCTGATGCCCCTCCTATAAACATTAATCCGGTCATCACGAAGTTTGTATGCTGTTCAGTGCTGTCATATGCCACTGTAGTAAATCCGGCAGTTCTACCAGAAACTGACTCAAATATCGAAATCATTATCTTGTTCGGTAACGACAGATCTTGGATTGTCGCAGCGTTATTGTATTCAAACGCAAAGAAAACTAGAGCACCTAAAATGGTTAGAACGATAGTGCCAGCTAGCACCAATTTGGTGTTCAGGCTATATAACCTAACTTTATTTCTGAAAGCCAGGACGTCAGCAACAACCCAGACGCTCACCGCGCCAATAAAAATTAATATAGTTGTGGTGAATATAATCGTAGCATCTTGTTGATACATGCTGACACTGTCGCTATTAACGAAAGCTGTAAAACCAGCATTGTTAAAAGCAGATACTGATAGAAAAATGGCATGAGGGATCGCGTTTTTCGCATCCATCTCAGTTAATAGCTTGGCTAGGTAGACTATAAATCCGATTACTTGAACTGAAACTGATATCAAAACAATTCGCACTACTAGTTTTACTACTCCACCCACTTCATTTACTGGCAGAATGCTAATACTTTCTTTGACAAGTTGTCTTTGAAATATAGACACTCTCCTTCCGATAAGAACCAGAAGGAACGCCCCTGTTGTCATTATTCCCAGCCCTCCAATAAACATAAGTAGAAGTATTATTATTTTTCCGAACCCGGACCAATACGTTGCTGTGACTTCAACTGTTAACCCTGTTACTGTTATTGCTGAAGTAGCAGTAAATAGGGCATCCATGAATGGAGTTGCTACCCCCGTGGCGTTAGCTTGAGGTAGGCATAATAAGCCTGTACCAATTAATATCAGGACTGTGAAAAGGTAAAAAAGTATGGCTGGGGATCCAAAAGCCTTGGATTTCATTCTATTTTCCGAAGGCACTGTAATTTGGATAGGCCGTATATCATCTAATCTGGGATGTCGTATTATGCGATCCCCCGGTTTAGGTGAATAGTCTTCTATTGGATTATCTGGATTGTCTTTATCTTCTTCAAAAATTGTGCACCGCCTAGTTTACGGCTTACCGTATGCTATTAGGTTTAAGTTGAATTTGTAATTTCGATTCTAGGTTTCTCAGTTTTATTGTGTCAATTATCAATTAATCTTCAGGCTATGTTTATATCTTATAAAATGTATGATTAAGGATAGAGTGTTAGGAATTGTAAGTTATATCGATTGAATTTACTTGAGGTAATACTGGTTTTATATGGAATCAAAAGTAAACAAGTTTATAAGTAGCTTGCATGCAAGCGAATACCGTTGTGTATTAGCTTTAACTGGTGCTGGATCGAGAGCATTGTCTTGGTTGTTAGAAGTTCCTGGATCATCACGTACTTTAATAGAAGCTACAGTTCCTTACTCAGTTGAGTCATTATCAGACTTACTTGGATCTCATCCTCAGAGCGCGGTATCGATGAAGACAGCACAGTATATGGCTCAAAAAGCTTTTTGTAAAGCGAAAGTACTCACATCAGATCAAACTGAGATTTTAGGTGTGGGTTGCACTGCGTCTATTGCTACTGATAGGGAGAAAAAGGGTGCCCATAGGGCTTACATTTCAATAATGTCTGAAGAAGGCTTAACAAACTGGATTCTAGAATTTAAGAAGGGGTTGTTGAGTCGATCTCAAGAGGAGGAATCTACGAGTCTGGGAATCCTTTATGCAATTTCAGATAGTATTAATATACAAGCAAAATTGGAGATAGAACTGGGCCAGGGAGCAAAATTAGAGAACGCTGGACTCGATTATGGGGTTTCAGGTTTAGTTAATACATCAGACTATCTTTACATTGATATTGAGAGGCCTATTAATGGAGAAAACCAGGTTAAACCTAAAGCCATTTTGTCAGGATCATTTGATCCAATACATACAGGTCACAAATCTTTACTAAAGGCTGCTAAGGATTTTTTGAAAACAGAAGTGATTTTTGAATTATCAATAGCTAATGTGGATAAACCAGACCTTAGCATTCAAGAAACTAGCATGAGAGTAAATCAAATGTTTGGCAAATGGCCAGTAATAGTCACTCGAGCGGATACATTTAATAAAAAAGCTAAACTTTTCCCAGGATCTGTGTTTGTGGTGGGCTACGATACAGCTTTAAGAATTATTAATCCTAAATATTATGATAACAGTGTTGATAACATGATTAACCAGTTAACAGAAATTAAACAATTGAAATGTAGTTTTGTAATTGCGGCTAGGAGTATTGATGGAAGTCTATTAACTTTAAAGGATTTAAAGTTACCCAAACTATTTACTGATATATTTCATGAGTTACCTGTTGAGTTGTTTAGGGAAGATATTTCCTCGACCGAAATACGAGATAATTCTCTAGATAAGGAGTATTGATTTGGAGAATATAAGAGATTTTTTAGCCCTTCTAAGCGATCGTGATGATTTAGCAACCATAGATGCTGAAGTAAGTTCGGAATTAGAGATAACAGAAATTACAGAGCGTACAATCCGTTCGAACGGTCCCGCTTTATTTTTTAAAAATGTTTCTGGCTCTGACATTCCTGTTGTAATCAACCTTTTTGGCAGTCATCAAAGGATGGCGTGGGCACTTGGGGTAGATAATGTTCAAGAAATAGCCGATCGCGTTACCAAGATTTTGAAAATCCCTCAAAATCCGCCGGGGGGAATAATGGACAAACTAAACACGTTGGGAGATTTGGCTGGAATTGCAAAGAGTCAACCAAAGTTAGTTAAATCAGCTCCATGTCAAGAAATAATTATGGTTGGAGAAGACGTCAATCTGAATGAGTTGCCAATATTAAAATGTTGGCCAGAGGATGCTGGGAAATTTATAACTTTACCCTTAGTAATAAGTAAGGATCCTCAATCTGGCAGACGTAATGTAGGTACTTACCGGATGCAAGTATATGATGAGCGAACTGTCGGTATGCACTGGCAGACGCACAAAGTTGGAGCGAAGCATTTCAGGGAAGGCGAAAGACGAAAAGACGAACGTCTTGAAGTTGCAGTTGCCTTGGGAGCAGATCCCACAACCATGTGGACGGGCTCTATGCCATTGCCCCCTGACATGGATGAATTTGCCGTTTCAGGTGTCATTAGACAGAAGCCAGTCAGGTTAGTTAAGGCTAAGACAGTAGATTTAGAGGTGCCAGCTGAGGCTGAAATAATACTTGAAGGATTCGTCGTGCCAGGCGAATATCGAACAGAAGGCCCATTTGGTGATCATACCGGATTTTACTCATCAGCTGATCAGTATCCAGTAATGCACGTTACTGCTATTACCAGACGGACGGATGCAATTTACCCCACAACTGTTGTTGGACGTCCCCCAATGGAAGATTTCTATATGGGCAAAGCTACTGAACGTATTATGTTGCCGGCTTTAAAGATGGTGATTCCAGAGATTATTGACCTTAATATGCCGGCTGAAGGCATCTTTCATAATTTATTAATCGTATCAATTCGCAAAGAATACCCTGGCCATGCCAGAAAAGTAATGCACGCTTTATGGGGTGTCGGATTGTTGATGTTAGCTAAAGTGATAATAGTAGTAGATCACGATGTAGACGTTCATAACTCTTCAGAGGTGGCTTGGAGAGTAGCTGGTAATTTGAATCCTGAAGGTGATGTGGTTTTCACAGAAGGCCCATTAGACGATCTGGATTACTCAAGTCCCGTCATCAAGTATGGTAGCAAAATGGGCATAGATGCTACGTCAAAATCACAATTAGATGGATTTCCCAGAGAATGGCCGGAAGAAATTGTTATGACAAAAGAGATAGTTGACCGAGTTAATGAACGCTGGCAGGAATTTAATCTTTGAAGGTTGGTTCTGTGGAAACAATACGAGATCAAGTCTTATTTCGACTAAGGGAAATTCCCGCGGCAATAAAATTTGAGGAAAGTATTTTTGCTTTGCCATTTGCTTATACTGGGATGATTTTGGCTTCTGAGGCTTGGCCCAGTTGGATGGTTTTTTTATGGATAACCTTAGCGATGGTA
>MDSV01071613.1_pt1 | contig 53311 bp, 57 predicted proteins | sample 810851 | NCBI WGS metagenome assembly MDSV01 (sample SAMN05326640, study PRJNA326480) | marine metagenome | isolation source: seawater | place: Atlantic Ocean: North East | collected 2012
ACCATATTCAAAACCAAGAACGGCGGCTTCAGATAATGGGCTGTCATGGACTTCAAATTTAGCTTGTTCGTCACTTAGATGTGTTAAAGGTAAATATTTTTCCTCGGTTGACTGATCGTATAAAACCGCATGACGTTGCGAGAATGTTCCACGACCACAATCTTGCCCAGATAGGCGGACAGAATATCCCTCTAAACATAAAGAGCCGTATGCCATAGCTTCTGCTGTTCCCCAATCAAATCCTTCACCTGATTTAAACATATCTGCTTTGGCGTCTAATTGGCGGGCAATTTTTGAATTAACGTCAAAATCTTTTGGTGTGACCGTTAAAACTTCGCCTAAACGTTTATAAGTTTTATCGGTGATAGATGTTTTACCACGGCGTGGATCAACATCTTCTGCTAAAGGCTGCTCAATGCCTGTCCATACCCCTTGTAAAAATTCAGACGAATTTGGTTTGTAATTTTCAGCGGCTTCAAAAGCTTGTTCAAGCTCTGTAACTGTCTCATCAACAATTTTTTGTGCTTCTTCTTCTGACACTTGGCCTTCAGCAGCGAGTTGTGCCGCATATTTTTCACGCACAGGTGTTTGATCTTTGATCTGTTTGTACATGAGCGGCTGTGTGAATGATGGTTCATCCCCTTCATTATGCCCGTAACGACGGTAGCAAACCATGTCGATCACAACGTCTTTTTTGAATTTTTGGCGGAATTCAGTGGCGATACGTGCGACATGGACAACGGCTTCTGCGTCATCACCGTTAACATGAAAAATAGGCGCAGAAAGCATTTTCACGACATCTGTCGGATATGGACCAGAGCGGCCATATTGTGGACGTGTCGTAAAACCAATTTGGTTGTTAATAACAATGTGAATTGTACCGCCTACACGATAGCCTGGAAGCTCAGAAATCATCAATGTTTCTGCGACTAAGCCTTGGCCAGCAAAAGCAGCATCACCATGTAAGAGAATAGGCATCACTTGAATAGATTCATAATCATTGCGTTGTACTTGCTTTGCACGCACTTTACCGATGGTGACAGGATTGACGGCTTCAAGGTGAGACGGATTAGCTGTTAACGATAGATGTACGACATTGCCGTCAAACTCACGGTCACTTGATGTCCCAAGATGGTATTTTACATCGCCAGACCCTTGTACGTTTTCAGGTTGGCTTGATTTACCTTGAAACTCAGCAAAAATAGCTGAAAAAGGTTTGCCCATAAAATTAGCAAGAACATTTAAACGACCACGGTGTGCCATCCCAATAACCGCTTCTTTTAGACCTAATTGTGCGCCACGTTTAATGATTTGCTCCATAGCAGGAATAAGGGCTTCACCACCATCAAGACCGAAACGTTTAGTGCCGACATATTTTGTGTGCAGGAATTTTTCAAATTGTTCGGCATCGGTCAGGCGCTCAAGAATTGCTTTTTTGCCTTGTGGTGTAAAATCAGTGTGATTGCGAGGTGCTTCAATACGTTCCTGAATCCATGCTTTTTCTTCTGGATCAGACATATGCAAAAATTCAACACCAATATGCTGGCAATAAATCTCTTTTAAGGCGGTAAGAATTTCTGACAGAGTAGCGGTTTCCATGCCCAATACACCATCAATAAAGATCGGGCGGTGCAGGTCAGATTCTTTGAAACCATAATGCGCTGGATCAAGCTCTGGATGGACTTCCTTTTCGACTAAATCAAGTGGGTCAAGCGTTGCTAGCAAGTGCCCACGCATACGGTAGGCACGAATAAGCATGAGCGCACGCACAGAATCGAGTGTTGATTGTTTCACATCAGCCGAAGTTGGTGCTGTTTTAGGCGTCGTGCTTGTTGTATCACTTAGATCAGGTACTGCGCCAAAGTGACGAGATTGTTTTGTGTTGCTGGCTGGTGTCCAGCTAGCGCCTGTTAATTCATCAAAAATAGCTTTTTCATTGTCATTAAGTGCGGTGAAAAAATCTTTCCAGCTACCATCGACTGAGGTTGGATTTTTTAAATATTTTGCGTATAGATGGATCACATACTCAGCATTAGGGCTGCTTAGAACTGATAGATTTTCTGCTGTATTACTCATAAAACGCACTCTCTCTTTATAATTATTACACTTAAAATATCATTTTTTATGTTTTCGCAAAGGAAAAACTTATAGGATAGTCAAATGAAAATGATAAGTTGGAACGTAAATTCTATTAAAGCCCGCAAAGAGATTGTTCTGGACTGGCTTGAAAGCCACAAACCAGATGTGGCATTTTTGCAAGAATTAAAGACAGATGGTGAGCATTACCCTTTTGATGAGATTGAGGCATTAGGCTATGTCTCGGAAGTAAATGGCCAAAAAGGCTATGCTGGGGTTGCAACGCTGGTCAAAAAGGGCATTGAGTACACACTTATCTCAAAAGCGTTACTAGAAGAGCCTGAAGAGCAGGCACGTTTTGTTGAAGTTGAGATAGACGGCATTAGAATGATTAATATTTATGCGCCAAATGGCAATCCGCAGCCATCAGAGAAATATGATTATAAGTTACGTTGGTATCAAAAATTAGAAGACAAGCTTTCAACCTATATGAGAAATGAAACGCCGTTTCTTATCGGTGGCGACTTTAATATCATCCCTGAAAACAAAGATTGTTATGACCCTAATGCATGGCAAGGTGATGCGTTATTCACTAAAGAAATTCGTGATATATACCGCCGCATGATTAATAGTGGGATGGTTGATGCTTTTCGGGTGTTTGACTCTAATGCACTTAATTATACATTTTGGGATTATCAGGCTGGGGCTTGGCAACGTAATAACGGGATTCGTATTGACCATTTTCTGCTCTCACCTTATGTCACAGATCGTCTCAAAGGATGTGTGATCGATAAAGAGCCACGCGCTTTAGATAAGCCGTCGGATCACGTGCCAGTTATTTTAGAGATTAATTAAAGTCGAAGAATAAACGTGTGTAAGGATTATCGCTTGATGGTGGGATCATGTCTTGCTTTTGCATGGTGCTGCCTGGCTTAACAGAGAAGGCAACAATCGTTTCGCCATTATCTGTTGTGATTGTGGCGTTGGTAACTTTTCCACCTTTAAGACTTGCTGATTTTATAGACTCAGCCGCTTTTAAGTCTTTGAATGTCACCATTAGTAAGTTTTCTTCTGTGTCAAAATCCGAATCATAATTTACTTTGCCTATAACATCGAACACGATGCGTGTACGATTGGTATCGGCACCAATACGGATGTTGTCTATTTGTGCTGTCTTATTGCTCGTTGCTACTGGTTTTTTAGGTGTTATTTTCTTAGGTGCGGATTCAACAATAGGCTGCATCTTTTTGGTGATATTAAGCGGTGCGCCTTCTGCAGGCGCCGTTTCTGTTGTTGTGGTCGTGATAACTGTGGTTGTTTCGGCTGGTATAGCTGACGCCGTCGTTGAAGGCATTGCTGTCGTGTCATCAACAAGCTTGAGTCCACGTAATTCTGTCAGTAAGCCTTGAATATTGCTCTCAATGGCTGCGATATTAGAAAAGGCTTGTTTCATAGTGCTCATATCGGCTTGTAGTTGCTGTACTTCACTTTCAAGCTTAATGAAGCGATCTTCTGCACTTAAGGGCATAAGGTCTAGATCTTTGCGATCAAGTGCGCTCACATCTATAATAGGGGTTTCATCAGTGATAGCGGTTTTTCCACGCATGCTATTTTCACTGCCTCCGCAGGCAGTTAAACTTAATAGAGCAATAAGTGCTGTGCTTGAAAAAAGCTTTTTGACGTCCATACGGTAAAGGCTATGCAGAGTCACGAGGGCGGTCAATTCTATTGCGGAAAGATATGCACAGGGTATGTGGATAATTTTTGTATAAAATAAAGTAACCATTCTGCAAAAAATCTGAATAGAATGTAGGTCATGAATCAAAAATCAAAATTTCTCGTTGAAGGGCCTGTCTCAACAGCGCTTTATAAAATGGCTATGCCGATGATCTTTGGGATCGTTGCTATTTTATCCATTATGCTGATTGATGCGTATTTTATTGGTCAGCTGGGTGTCGAAGAATTGGCGGCTATTAGTTTCACTTTCCCTGTGTCCTTAACGGTTGCAAGTTTGGCGGTCGGTTTGGGGGCTGGGGCCTCTTCAGTGGTGGCACGAGCCATTGGTGCAGGTGATTTTGAACGAGTGAAACGTTTAGCAACTGATAGTTTGTTTCTCTCGATTGTTTTGGTGATTATTGTCTCAATAATAGGGTTTCTGACAATTGATCCATTGTTCCGATTGATGGGGGCGTCCGATGAAATTATGGTGCTGATCTACGATTATATGGTGATTTGGTATGCCAGTATGCCGTTTTTGGTCGTACCTATGGTGGCCAATGCGATGATTCGTGCAACAGGCGATGCCCTTATCCCGAGTCTTATTATGGTGTCGATTGCCGTGGTTAATGCGATTCTTGACCCGATTCTTATCTTTGGCCTTTATGGTTTTCCTCGTCTGGAAATACTTGGCGCAGCATGGGCTGGCTTTATTGGCCGTTTCGTCTCAATGATTTTGGCGATGTATGTGCTTATTTATAGAGAGAAATTAATCGAATTTACAATTCATTCTTGGGCGGTGATTAAACGGTCATGGTCGCAAGTTCTGGCGATTGCAGTGCCCTCAGCTATCGGTAACGCTATTACACCGTTGGCTGTTGCCGTTGTTATTTCCTTTATCGCTAGTTATGGCACTGAAACCGTGGCAGCGTTTGGTGTGGCGACACGTATTGAGACTTTTGCAGTGATACCGCTTTTGGCTTTGTCAGCAGCGATAGGTCCATTTGCAGGACAGAACTGGGGTGCTAAAAAGCTAGAGCGTATCAAATTGGGTTTTTATCAGGGGTTTAGTTTTTCTGTTATATGGGCAACGATTCTCGCCGTGGTGTTTTGGCTTTGGGCAGAGCCTTTGGCTGATTTATTCACGCATGACCAAGTAGTGATTAAAGAAATTGCTCTGTACCTGCATATCGTGCCATTTAGCTTATTCGGTTATGGCATGATTATCACGGCATCTGCGGCGTTTAATGCGTTGGGACGTGCGGATACAGGGCTTTATATTTTTATCTTCCGCAATCTTGTGTTGTATATTCCGCTTAGCTGGTTGGCAGGATTGTATTTTTCGAGCGGGATTGTCTATTGGGCAATCGCCGCTACAAATATTATCAGCGGGGTTGCTGTTGGTATTTTTGCGCTTTACTGGATAGATAAAAAGATTCGTGGTGCTGTCGAGGAGGGTTAGGTGGCCCAATTGTTAAAAGAAAGAGCGTTTAGTTGTTCCAATATTTCCAGCCGTTGTTTTTGGAGCTCTAACTGTTCGTTACTGCTGCCCATTTTAGAGGCAAACTCAAAAGAATTGCTGGCGACGCTAAGATAGTCGGTTTTCTGATTCATATCTTCATTCATGCTTAAGGGGGCTACCATCAACAGCATCGCACCGCTAGAGATTAATCCATTACCACGCAGTTCCTCAGCCATCGCTATGCGTTCGTTGCCTGATAAGTTTGTTACATTGTATTTATTAGCAATATCTTGCAACTCAGAGTTAGCTGTTTGAGCAGTGTTAGGAATGGATAGTAATTCAGAGAATGTTTGATGGGATATAATGCTCGGCTTTGGTGTTGACGAAGAAAAAGGTACGGCATTTTTTACCGTTTCACTTTCTTTGCGGGTATTTATTTCCGCCTGTGGCGTGTGCTGTGTTTGAATGTTTTGTTTTGCAAAAAGTGTGTAAAGTATATTGGCGTTACTGTTTACAGCATTGATCATGATTATTTATTTCCTTCATTTTTTCACTAAACTCAAGGAATAACAAAGCAATTTCCATGCCATTCTTTGGTATAGTTCATGCGCCAAGGTGTTTGTGCTTTATTGAATAAGTTGAGAGTTTCAAAATGATGACACTTAGTTGTGGAGTGAGTTGAGTTAAAAGAAAATAACTTTTCAAGCTCTGTCAAACAAAGCTAAGCTTGGGGATACACTTTTCTGCATTATTGAGATGAGGCTTCCTGTGTTTAAGAAATTACCAAAACTCTCTAAATAAGCAGAAATTTTAAGCAGACCTGTTATTTCAACGAATGTTAAGATAAAAAAAAGATAAGGTATAAGCACATCAAATACGCCTGAATGATCAATTGAGAATTTAATCCAAGCCAGTATATTTGCAATTAATATTCTTATTTTAACTAGCCAAAATTCACCTCTTTTCATTTTATGATCTTGATTGGTTGTTCTAAGTGTAGATGACTTGAAGTTTACATCTTCTTCTAGTGTATAATATGGAATACGAGATGTTTCATCACTTTCTGCCGTTATCCAGTATTGCAGATCATACTCACTCTGGCCGTAGCTAGTGTTGTCCAGAAGGACATTATTAATGTGAAGTTCTTTCCTTCTGTAGGGGTGGAATTCTTGTATCATTTTTGACCATGCTTTAGAAGCTACTACGGTGTGGTGGTATCGGATTAAAGTTATTATAAGCGCAACGAATAAAATCCCTATTAAAGAGTCCATTTGTTCGGAGGAAAAGCCATGCTTGAATATCTTATCCAAGAAGATGGATAAATTTGCGTCAAGCAAAAAGATCAAAATACAGATGCTATAAAGTGCCGTACGTCTACGCTTGAATAGCTTTTCATCGATTTCATTTACGTTATTCACAGCGTAAATATAAATCTTCCTTAGTTTTTTTACAACGAGTAAACTGGATAGAGAAGAAGATTCGTGGTGCTGTCGAGGAGGATTGAACTCCCGGCCTCTCCCTTACCAAGGGAGTGCTCTACCACTGAGCTACGACAGCACATTTGATTGAGAGTGAAACCTACATAAATTTTTTCTTTATGTCACGTCAAAAACATCTAGGAATTTATTCTTAAATTTGTTATACTATTTCAATCAACGCCATTGCTGCGTTGTTTTTATCCCCCTCATTTTATTATAGGAGAACACCATGAAACTTGGTCTTGGACTGGGCTTTAGCTCGTCTGCACATACACTGTTATCTGAAATTTTTACACTACCCTTGGGCTTTGATTGGAGTCCATCTTTTGCGATTACGAAACAAAGTGGTCACTATAAAACGGATCTTGATGTCCCCTCATTCGCCCCAACGGGGCAAGCTTATTATGTTGACCCCGTCTCGGGTAGTGACGGCAATGTAGGCACAGAAATTGCGCCATTCAAATCAGTCCGTACGGCGATGAATGCCTCTAATGCTGTAGAAATTTATCTCAAGGCTGGTGCCGTATTTTTACGGGATACATGGACAGGTTATGGTGCTTATAATCCGCCACGTGATATGAGCTTTAAAACATATGGCGGCACGGATCGTTGTTACTTAACCACAGCGCAACATGCGTTGTCGTGGTCATTACAAACAGGGACAACCTATCGTGTCAGCCGTACGAACACCAAAAATGTTATTGATCGTGCTGATACGCATAGTGACGGTGCAGCAAAATTACTGGCCTATAAAGCCTCAATAGAAGAGGTCGATTTGAACCCTGGCTCATGGTGGACAAATGGCACGCTCGTCTATGTACATACGTTTGATAGCCGTGTGCCTGATAGTGATATTATGGTGATGGTCGATGTGCCGAATTTAGTGGTGACAGGTGATAAAGATATGTATTTCGAAAACATTGAATTCTGGGGTGGTGATTATCCGCTTGGCTATAATGTATCCAATGGCACAAAGCATTGCGTTCTAAACAATTGTGCCGTCCGTTACGGTGCGGTTGCCGATGGCTTGACGATTCGTGATGTGGACCGATTGAGCCTAATAAAATCAGACTTTACCGATAATTTTGAGGATGGAGTCAATATCCGCACCAATGGCTCAACAATTGTCAAAACGTTAGAGGTGGATTGTTATTATGCCCGCAATGGATTGAATGATGCGGATAACATTAATAATGGTTCTACCTATCACACAGGGTGCCTAGGCATTCGATTAAATTGCCACTCGGAAGATAATAAAGGGCCGTTATTGGCGGATTCTGATGTCGGGACACAATCAATCAATTTAAATTGCACGGCGACTAATAGTGCGCATGCGCTTTCTACAGATGTTGGCAATGCTGGCTTTTTTGTACAAAACAGTGCTGAAATGTGGCTTAAAGATTGTAGTGCGTCAGGCTCTTATTATGACCGCTCTGTTAATAGTGCAGGGGTGATATATGATCTTGGGGGTTTTAGTGGTGACGGGCTTGATAATGGTAGCGTTACCTTGCTATAAGTTTGTTATGTCAGATCAAAAACATCAAAGCGAAAAAACTCAAAAAAAGCTCGATGCACGTGCAGCAGCTTTGCGTGCTAATTTAAAAAAGAGGAAAAGCCGAGAAAAAATCTTGAAATCAGACGCACAAGACCATAAAGCTTAAAGCCTAGAGAAAAAAACAGGAGTGCCCATGTCAATCATGCCAGATCATTGGATCAGAGAACAATCAAAAGAAAATGCGATGATCGAGCCTTTTACCGAGAGCCAAAAAGCCGAAGGGATCATTTCTTATGGGCTTTCATCTTATGGCTATGATGCGCGTCTTTCTGATGAGTTTATGATTTTTACCAATGTCGACAATGCGATTGTCGATCCTAAAAACTTTTCCAAGCAAAGCTTTGTTGAACGTAAAGCGGATGTCTGTGTGATCCCACCAAATAGTTTTGTGCTTTGTCGTACAGTTGAATATTTCCGCATTCCTAAAGATGTATTGGTAATCTGCCTTGGTAAAAGTACTTATGCACGTTGTGGCTTGATCGTCAATGTGACACCGCTTGAGCCAGGTTGGGAAGGACAAGTAACATTGGAAATCTCAAACACAACACCGCTGCCTGCCAAAGTCTATGCCAATGAAGGTATTGCACAATTCCTTTTCTATAAGGGTCACAGCCCTTGCGAAGTAACCTATGCCGATCGTGCGGGTAAATATATGGGACAAAAAGGTGTGACATTGCCACGTCTTAAAACCATGGAAGATGCAGCAGAGTAAATGTCTGATAAAATATTGATTAAGGGCGGTAAAAAGCTCAAGGGAGAAATTCCTATAAGTGGTGCGAAAAACGCTGCGCTTAAATTGGCCTGTGCATCTTTGCTGACAGAAGAACAGCTGACCTTAACGAATAGCCCAAACACATTGCGTGATATGAAATCATTGTTTGATTTGCTTCAACATATCGGTGCGGATGTTGTGGTGAAGGGTAAAACAGTGTCTTTGACCGCTGCAAAAATTAAAGATGATACAGCCCCCTATGATTTAGTGCGTAAAATGCGTGCGTCAATTATGGTGCTTGGCCCGCTTTTGGCCCGCCATCATAAAGCCCGAGTCTCTTTGCCAGGAGGTTGTGCGATTGGCACCCGCCCTGTTGATTTTCATATAGAAGGATTGCGTACGCTGGGGGCTAAGATCGTCCTTGAAGACGGCTATATAAATGCCAAAGCCTCGAAAGGTTTAGTCGGTGGTGAATATACGTTCCCACGTGTGTCGCACACAGGCACGGAAAATGTGATGATGGCGGCAACATTGGCCAAAGGTGTAACGGTTTTAAGAAATGCGGCTAAAGAACCAGAAGTTGTTGATCTGGCTGATTGTTTACGTGCTATGGGGGCTAAAATAAAAGGCGATGGGACAGACACTATTACCATTACAGGTGTGGCAAAATTAAAAGCAGCCAAACATTCTGTCATGCCTGATCGTATTGAGACAGGCACGTTCATGATCGCTGTTGGTTTAACAGGCGGTGAGCTTTTATTAAAGAACACAACCTTAGCCCATCAATCCGCTCTTGTTGCATTACTTAAGCAAGCAGGTATTTCGATTGAGCAAAAAGGTAAGAATGTTCTCGTTAAAGGAAAAGGCGGCCACAGTCTTCAGGGTGTAGATGTGATGACCGAAGCTTATCCTGGATTTCCTACGGACATGCAGGCGCAATTTATGACGATGCTCTCTGTGGCAAATGGAGCAGGGATGGTAACGGAAACAATCTTTGAGAATCGTTTCATGCATGTGCCAGAGCTTTGCCGTATGGGCGCTAAGATCACGGTACATGGCAGCTCTGCGATTATTCGAGGCGTTGATAAATTAAAAGGTGCCGAAGTCATGGCGACAGATTTACGTGCGTCTGTGGCTTTGGTATTGGCAGGATTAGTAGCTGAGGGTGAAACTGTTGTGAACCGTATCTACCACTTGGAAAGAGGATATGAAGACCTTGTAGGCAAATTATCAGCTTGTGGCGCAGCGATATCCCGCTTATAAAAACCTTCTCGAAAAATAAGGATAATAAAATGGCAAATTCACGCATTTTAAAATGGCAAGATATTCATTTCGACACGATCGCTTTGGCCAAAATGGTCGAAGAGCGTGGCTGGTTAGAAGATTGCAAAGGTGTTATTGCTGTGGCTCGCGGCGGGCTTATCCCTGCTGGCTTATTCTGTAATGCGACAGGGATCAAGACAGTCGAATGTATTTGCTTATCTAGCTATAATGCTAAAAACCAAAGCGATATCGAAGTGATTAAATCATTAGAGATTGCTGATGGTGGTAAAGGCTGGATTATTATTGATGATCTGGTGGATACAGGGAACAGTTTTGCTTTCCTTAAAATGGCACTGCCAAATGCCCATAGAGCCTGCATCTATGCGAAACCAAAAGGGGCACCAAATACAGAAATATATGTACGTGAGATTGCCCAAGACTGCTGGTTGCATTTCCCTTGGGAATTAGACGCTGAAGGCCGTGCTTTTGAGGCGGCTGAATAACGTAAAAATAAGTTTGACATTTCTCTACCCTATCCGTATAACTCCAGTCTAACCAAGATCATTGGCTGACAGGCATGCCTCGTGATCTATACTATAAGGAGTTTGAAATGCCAAAAATGAAGACCAAGTCTACCGCAAAAAAGCGGTTCAAAGTGACTGGCAACGGAAAAGTAAAGTATAAAAACGCTTTTTCACGCCACATGATGATGAATAAATCTCGTAAAATGAAACGTAAAGCAAAGGGCATGAGCTTCATGTTCGCTTCTGATGCAATGCGTACATTGAAAAATTTCTTACCTTACAAACGTCGTAAAGCGACTTTGGGTAATAAACAGCGTATTGCTGTAAAGAAAATGAAATCTAACGGGGGAGAAAGCTAATGGCACGCGTTAAAGGTGGACCACGTGCTCATGCACGTCATCGTAAAATTATTAAATTGGCTAAGGGTTACCGCGGCCGTTCGAAAAACTGTTTCCGTATTGCTCTTGAGCGTGTGGAAAAAGCATTACAGTACGCATATCGTGACCGTAAGAATAAAAAACGTACATTCCGTGCGCTTTGGATTCAACGTATCAACGCTGGCGCTCGTGTTAATGGCCTAACATATTCACAATTTATGTTTGGTGTTAAAAAAGCGGGTATAGGTCTTGATCGTAAAGTATTGGCTGATATGGCTGTCCGTGATGAAGCAGGCTTCAAAGCAATTTGTACTTCGGCACAAAAAGCAATTAAAGCGGCTTAATCAATTTTGATATAAATAAAATTCAAAAGGCAGGGGAAACCCTGCCTTTTTTGTTGAACAAAGCACTTGAAAAAACACGGCGTTTAAGCCCTAATACGACAATGAGTAATTTTGCAGAATTAAAGACCGAGCTAACCGCTCAAATCCAAGCCGCTAATGATCTTGAAAAATTAGAGCAGGCGCGTGTGCATGTTTTGGGTAAAAAAGGCAAGCTGACCGAGCAAATGAAGACACTTGGTTCTATGGATGCTGAAACACGCAAGACGGCTGGCCCTGCGCTCAATGCCATTAAAGAAGAAATCACAGCGCTTATTAAAACTCAAGAAGATGGGTTGAAACGCCAAGCTATGGCGGAAAAGCTCTCTAAAGAAACCATCGATATTACATTGCCTATTCGCCAAGAGAAAAAAGGGGCTATTCACCCAATTTCACGTACTATCGAAGAAATGCTGACCATTTTCGCTGATATGGGTTTTGAAGTCCGTGAAGGCCCAGACATAGAAGATGAGTGGCATAATTTTGATGCACTTAATATTCCCGAGCATCATCCAGCCCGTGAGATGCAAGATACGTTTTTTATGCCTTCTGATGAGAACGGCAAGAAATATGTACTGCGCACGCAAACGTCAGGGGTTCAGATTCGTACAATGATGAATGAAAAACCGCCTATCCGTGTGGTCGTACCTGGTCGTGTGTATCGTTCCGATTATGATATGACACATACGCCGATGTTCCATCAAATGGAAGGTCTTGTTATTGATAAGGCTACGCATATGGGGCATCTCAAAGGCACGTTGAAAGCTTTTTGCGAGGCATTTTTTGAAGTAGATGAGTTGCCTATCCGTTTTCGTCCTTCATTCTTCCCATTCACGGAGCCATCGGCTGAGGTTGATATTGGCTGCTCTCGTAAAGATGGCGGCTTGAAAATCGGTGCAGGCGATGATTGGCTTGAGATTTTGGGCTGTGGTATGGTTCATCCAAATGTTCTAAGAAATTGCGGTATTGATCCAGATGAATATCAGGGCTTTGCTTTTGGTATGGGCGTTGATCGTTTGGCGATGCTTAAATTCGGTATTCCAGATTTAAGAACAATGTTTGAGAGTGATACGAGATGGCTAAGTCATTACGGCTTTGATCCGCTTGATCCACCATCAACATCTAAGAAAAAGTCTTAGCTAAATCTAAAGGTGTTTACTAATTTTTGCTTCACGCCTGACGCAACTAATTTAATAATTGTTGGTTTCTGCATTTCTTTTTGTAAGGCAGCATGTGCGCGTACAAGTTGGTGTCTGTGAATGCCCCAGTTTCCAAGGTCAATGCGTCCATCTTCTTTGTGTGCATGTAATAATTCGGTAATTTTCTCAAGGCTAAGAGAGCGTGTTCTGAAAGCACTTCTAGCCTCAGCTAAGGATAATTTAGATGCTTCCGAAGGTGTTTGAGATATTGAGACTTGAGAGATATAATTAAAAACAGCTTCTGGCGCAGAAGAAAAAACGTTCTTACGTATTTGTACGCTGTCAAATGTGTATGTATATGCCATGTCTTTATTCCTATATTTTTTTTATAGACAAGACAATAACCACCTATAACAGTTATGTCAATTAATATCTTGTCTTGCAACTGCGTAATGGCTTGCTTAAAACTATAGTTAAGAGGATTTATTTATGAAATTTACACTAAGCTGGTTAAAGCAATATTTAGACACAAATGCATCGTTGGAAGAAATCTCCGAAAAACTCACCGCCCTCGGTTTGGAGGTCGATGGTATCGAGGACAAAGCCGCTGACTTCGAGCCGTTCAAAGTTGCCTATGTGAAATCAGCAGAGCAACACCCTAATGCAGATCGCCTGCGTGTGTGTCAAGTTGAGACCGCCGATCATGGTATTGTGCAAGTTGTCTGCGGTGCGCCGAATGCGCGAGCTGGCATGAAGGCTGTTTTTGCACCAAGTGGTTCTTATATTCCAGGGCTAGATGTCACGCTTAAAAAATCTGAAATTCGCGGGGTTGAATCAAATGGTATGTTGGTCTCAGAAAAAGAGATGCAATTATCAGATGAGCATAACGGCATTATTGATTTGCCAGAAGATACAAAAATCGGTACGAAACTAGCCGATCTATTTGGCTTAAATGACCCTATTATTGAGATATCTTTGACCCCCGACCGTGCCGATTGTGCAGGTATTTACGGTATTGCCCGTGACTTGGCGGCTGCGGGTCTGGGGACATTAAAGCCTTTAGATACAACGCCCGTAAAAGGCAGTTTTGATAGCGCTATTGGTGTGAAATTGGATTTCGTTGATAAGGATAATACACCATGCCCACTATTTTTAGCGCGTTATATTAAAGACGTTAAAAATACTGAAAGTCCTAAATGGCTTGTTGATGCATTAGAGTCAATAGGGGTGAAACCTATATCGCCTCTTGTTGATATGACGAACTTCTTTAGCTATGCCTATTGTCGACCATTGCACGTTTTTGATGCCGATAAATTACAAGGTGATCTTCGCGTGCATTTAGCCGATGGCGGTGAAACACTTATGGCTCTTAACAATAAAAAATATACTTTTGAAAAAGGTATGACGGTTATCTCTGATGATAGTGGCGTTCTTGAGATAAGTGCGATTATGGGGGGTAAAGACACGGGTTGTTCTAAAGAAACAAAAAATGCGCTACTTATCTGTGCCTATTTTGATCCTGTTAGAACCGCTTTAACAGGCCGTAAGTTACAGATTAACTCTGATGCGCGGTATCGTTTTGAACGTGGTATTGACCCAGCCTTCACCGTGCCAGCAATGGAAATGGCAACAAAGATGCTAATTGAGTTATGTGGTGGCGAGCCAAGCCATGTTGTAACAGCAGGCGCTGTACCTGATATTACACGTGAGATTGAATTTGATATGGCAAAGACCAAAAAGCTTATTGGTCTGGATATTCCTGAAATGACACAGGTGGAAATCCTTGAAAAGCTTGGATTCACAGTCAGTAAAAAAGGTGCTCATTATCTTGTTAAGACGCCATCTTGGCGTGGTGATGTCGAGGGGCAAGCGGATTTAGTTGAAGAGGTAATCCGTGTTTATGGGTATGACCATTTGGAGACATTAACGCTAGAGAAGACAACCGCAACGAATAAAGAAGCAGAAACACATAAGACATGGCTTGGACGTAAAGCACGCTCAGTTTTGGCGGCTCGTGGTCTGCTTGAATGTGTTAGCTGGTCTTTCATGGATGAGAAAATGGCAGCTGTTTTTGGGTCGAATGATAATGCGCTCACATTACTGAACCCGATCAGTGAAGATTTAAAGCATATGCGTCCCTCAATCCTTCCTAATCTTTGTCAAGCGGCGCAACGTAATGCTGATCGTGGCTATGCCAATGCGGCACTTTTTGAGGTTGGCCCAGTATTCCAAGGTGTCAAAGAAGATCAGCAGCCATTATGTGCTGCGGGTATCCGTTTCCAAAAAGCTAAAGATAAGAACTGGAATGAACAGGCGAGAGCCGTTGATGTATTTGATGTAAAGGCTGATTTATTTGCGGTGCTAGAAACATTAGGTTTTAGTCCTGATAATGTGCAAATTACACGGAATGTGCCTGATTATTATCACCCTGGACAATCTGGAGCGGTACAATTAGGTAAAAATGTCATTGGCTATTTTGGTGTATTGCATCCGCTGACAGTTGAGGCGCTTGATTTAGACGGTGACGTTGTTGGGTTTGAAATTTTTGTCGAGAATTTGCCAGAGAAAAAATACAAAGGGGCGAGCAAACCACTATTAACACTTAATCCACTTATGCCTTTACACCGTGACTTTGCTTTCATTGTTGATGAGACGACGGATGCGAATGCTGTATTGGTGGCAGCGAGATTTACAGATCGTAAGTTGATTGCTGGTGCGTCTTTATTTGACGTCTATCAAGGTAAGGGTGTTGAAGAAGGTAAGAAATCTATCGCCATTTCTGTGACAATTCAGCCAGAGGGCGAAGCACTTACCGACAAAGATATTGAAGCGCTTTCACAAAAGATTATTGCAGAAGTCGGTAAAAAAACGGGCGGCGTATTGCGATAAGTTTGACTTATTTTTAGTAAGTGCTTAAAAGCTTTCTATAGAAAATAAGGATGCGTTGTGATGAGCACAAATTATCAAAAGATACGTAGTTTTGGCGATGTAGCAAAAAGAGCTGGCTATGAAGGTACTATCTCAATGCTATGGACGCATTTTAAAAGCGCCTCTGAAGAGAAGCGTGTCGAGTTGTTGCTCACCGCCTCTCGGAATATTGGACAGACATTGAAATGGTCTCCAGAGCTTACTTTAACGGCGTTATATATCACAAATGGCGAAACAGAGAGTAGTAGAGAAGCTTATTTTGAGGCTTCAGCACGTATGCTGGCTGAGAGAAATCGAAAAGATGGCACTTTCAAAAGGGCTTTAGTGTAAAAAGTTTTAATTTTCTACACTATTAGATATAAGGTGCAAACTTAATAGGCGCTATAATATGTTTCTTTAATTAGGTTTCAATTCTTGCGCAATGACATCTTTGCGGGAGAGTTTTCCAATCATCGTTTTGGGCAAGGGCTCGTCACGGAACTCATAGAGTTTTGGTTGCTCATATTTTGAAAGTTTGCTGCCAACAAATTCACGCAGCGCTTCTTCTGTGAGGCTCATACCATCTTTTACTTTTATCCAGGCCTTGACGATCTCACCACGACTTTTGTTGGGTAAGCCGCCAACGATACATTCTTCAACAGATGGATGTTGATAAATGGCTTCCTCAACATGGCGTGGATAAACATTATAGCCATTCGTAATAATGAGGTCTTTGATCCGGTCAACAATATAGAAATAGCCTTCATCATCCATTATGGCGATATCGCCAGTCTTTAAATAACCGTCTGTTGTAAAGGTGCTGGCGCTATCTTCTTCTTTGTTCCAATAGCCTTTCATAACTTGCGGACCTTTAACGCATAACTCCCCTTTTTCGCCCATTTTCACTTCTTGTTGTGTGTCTGGATCAATCAATTTTACATCTGTTTTAGGGAAAGGTAAGCCAATAGAGCCCTCTGGGTTTTTGCCTTTGGTCGGGTTACAACAAACGACGGGGGAAGATTCAGTCAAGCCATAGCCTTCTATCAGAATACAGCCCGTGACATCTTGGAAAACCTTTTTTACTTCAACGGGGAGTGGCGCGCCACCTGATACACAATATTTGATAGAGGATAAATCGTAATTATCTCGTTTTTTATGGTTGTTCATGGCGTTATAAATGGCCGGCACAGCTGGAAAAATAGTTGGTTTATGTTTATCAATTAATTTTAATGTCTGATCTAAATCAAAACGAGGTAGAGCGATAATCTCCATAGCGGCTTTGACTGAGAAATTCATTACAGCGGTCATCGCAAAAACATGGAAGAAAGGTAGTACGCCGACCATTTTCTCTTCACCAATCACAGCGTCATCAAGCCAGTGCGTGATTTGAGTGACGTTAGCTACGATATTTTGGTGCGTTAACATGGCACCTTTAGGCGTACCAGTTGTGCCGCCAGTATATTGTAAAACAGCAACATCTTCTGAGGGGTTAATTGAAACGGCTGCTGGTGTATTTTCGTGTTCTAATAGAGCATCGAGATCAATGAATTTTTTATTATCAAAAGATAGTTTGGTAATTTCTCGCCCTTTTAGCATGCTGAATAAAATATTTTTTGGAAATGCCAGCTGGCTTGTAAAGTCTGCAACTATCAATTTTTCTAAAAATGTGGCGCCTACCATCGGACAAACTGTATCGCAAAGCATTTTTAGATTGGCGGTTATCATGAAGCGTGTATGGCTGTCATTTATTTGATGTTCGACTTCTGATTTGGCGTAAAGAGGGTTGTAATTTACAACTGTGCCACCCGCTTTTAAAACGGCAAAATAAGAGATCAAAAAATAAGGACAGTTTGGCAAGAAGAGCCCAACTTTGTCGCCCTTGTTTAACCCTTGCTGTTGTAAGGAATAGGCGAGTTTATCCGATAATGCGCCGATCTCAGCCCAATTATAGCGTTTGCCTAAAAAGTTAAAGGCAGGCCTTAGGCCGTAATTTTTTACCGTATCATCTAAGATTGAATAAACAGGTATGTCTGGGATGTCGATGTCCCAAGATACGAAAGAAGGATAGCTTTGCTCCCAAGGATAGGGATGAGAAGATTTTTTTGCTGCCATTATATTATTCTACCCTTGAAAGCGTTAACAGGCAATTAAACAAAAACCCCGCTCGAGAGCGGGGTCGAAGTTTTTTTATTATAGATTAAATTTTTAAGATTGCTCCCCGACAATTTTTTCTACGTCAACTTCATCGATACTTGGATCAATATGTAGGTTGAATTTCTTGTTAGACCCTTGATAAGCAACAGCGGCGTGTTCTGCGCAATATGGAAGACCTGGAACAGCACCAAGTCCACAGAAATTAAAGCTTTCTTTCTTAGGGTCGCCATTTGGCCAACGGCATGAGCGTTCTTTCAGTTCAAGTAGGCTAATGCCTTTGCCTGTTGTCACGTTAGTTGGCAAATCAATTTGAGGATTGGCTTTTTGCTTACGATTTGTTTGAATCGGTGATGCACGCTTATTTAATTTAAGACGGTGTGCCTTACCAATAACGGCATTGCGCGTAACACCACCAAGAATGTCTGCAATTTGAGAGGCTGTTTTGCCTTCTCCCCACAATTTGGACAATACGGCAATTCTTTCATCTGTCCAGCTACTTTTAGACATAGTCGTACATTTCCTCTCTTTAGGAATTATTTATTTATTTCAATAGGTTAGGATATATTCCCGAACAAGAGTAAGGCTATCAAAAGCATTTGGGTTGCGCCAGAGTCACGTCAATAGTTTTTGTGCTTTTCCACAGGAGAAAAGGGGGGTGTTATCCACAGATAGGCTATTTCACAATGATTTCAGCTGGTTAAGTGTTTTTTACCTCGACAGGGTAAAAAGAACATTTATGCTAAAAAAATGTTCAAACGAAAAAACAAACAGCCTTTCCTTAAAAGAGTACAAGAAGCTGCTTGGCCTTCTATGGGTTGGGGTCGTTATGGCACAATGTTATGGCTGCGATTAAAGCGTGTTAGTGTGCAGGCATCTAATACTAGTGTGGCGGCAGGGCTATCATTTGGCTGGCTTATCTCATTTAATCCGTTGTTAGGAACGCATACGATATGGATCTTGGTCTTTTCTTTTATTTTCGGGTTTAATTTTATTGCAGCAATGATTGGCTCGCTTGTTGGTAATGTTTGGACATTTCCTGCGTTGCTATGGGTAAGCTATCAAGTCGGCGACTTTATATTGCATTTATTTAATATGTCAGCACAGTCTGGTTTTGGAAACTCTCTGATGGTTATGATGATTGGCTGGCCATTTATAGGTGTTGCTTCTTTTTTAGTGAGCTACCCCATATATTATTATCTGGTCAAATCAATTAAGCAGGCCTATATAAAAGCCAAGCAATTACGAGAGAGAAATAAAGAACTTAAATGATTATCGGTATCGGTGAAGACATCATAGATATAAGACGGATCGAAAAAACTTTGAACCGTTTTGGCCAGCGTTTTGAGAAACGCTGTTTTTCTGGGGTTGAATTGGCCAAAGCAGAAAGACGTGCTGATGCGGGGCTAAAGCCTGCCACGCTTGCCAAGCGTTATGCTGCAAAAGAAGCATGTGCAAAGGCTTTGGGGACGGGTTTGGCTAAAGGCGTTTTTTGGCGTGATATTGCGGTATATAATAAAGAAGGTGGCCAGCCAGCCTTAACGTTATCTGGTAAGGCTATAGATAGACTTAAAGCCTTGACCCCGGCGGGTCGTGAGGCGCATATTCATGTAACACTAACGGATGAGCCGCCTTATGCTTTGGCGCAGGTCATTATAGAAGCTAGATAAAATAAATAATAAAGAGAAAGATTTTTATTAATGAGTAAAAAAAATATATCGGAAGATTTTATAGACGGTCCTGTTTTTAAAAAGGATGATAAAATAACGACTTCTGCTGAAGTAAGTGAGCAAGAATTTAAGGGTGATGAATGGACGGAAGTATTTAAAACGATAGGGATCGCTTTTCTTGTCGCAATGATTGTTCGCACGTTTTTGTTTGAACCGTTTAATATTCCATCAGGTTCGATGAAACCTGGATTGCTAGTGGGTGATTATTTGTTTGTTAGTAAATATAGCTATGGCTATTCACAATATTCTGTGCCGTTTGCGCTGTTTCCTTTTGAGGGACGAATAAATGCTGTTGAGCCAAAGCGGGGTGATGTGGTTGTGTTTAAATTGCCAACCAATACACGCACTGACTTTATTAAGCGGGTTATTGGTTTGCCAGGGGATACAATCCAAATGATTGGTGGGCGGCTTTATATAAATGGTAGTCGTGTAGAGCGTGAATTTGTTAAAAAAGTCGATACAGAAAAGAGAGTCAGCCCTTATCTTACTGTGACAGCCTCGACGAGCGAATATATCGAGACGTTGCCAAATGGAGTAAAGCACACAATTTTTGAAGATAGTGATAACGGTCCATTGGATAATACAAATCCTGTGACTGTGCCTGAGGGGCATTATTTTATGATGGGTGATAATAGGGATAACTCTCAAGATAGCCGTGTTAAGGAAGTTGTTGGTTTTGTACCGTTTGAAAATTTTGTAGGCCGTGCAGAGCGCTTGTTTTTCTCTCTTGATGAAGAAGCGCATATTTGGGAAATTTGGAAATGGCCAGTGGATGTGCGTTTTAGTCGCATTTGGCATAAAATAAGCCCGTGAGTTCTATGAGTGATATGAGTTTATTGTCTAAGTTTCTTGAGCCCATAAAAAATAGTGCTTATCTAAAGAAAGCGTTGCGTCATTCTAGTTTAGGGACGGATAATTATGAACGTCTTGAGTTTCTGGGCGACCGTGTGCTTGGGCTTGTGATAGCAGATCTTATATTCAAAATATTTCCTCAAGACAGTGAAGGGGATATGGCTAAACGCCATACAGCGCTTGTCCAAGGCGAGACCTTGGCGATGGTGGCTAATCGCATTGGGCTAGACGCATATGTTGAGTTATCAGAAGCAGAGGCAGCAGCAGGCGGTCGTGAAAATGATAATATTTTGGCAGATATCATGGAGTCTGTCATTGCGGCTATTTATTTAGAGCAAGGATTAGAGGCAGCGCAAGACTTTATCCAACAAGCCTTTGGTGAAGATTTAAAAACACGAAAAGAACCGCCGCAAGATGCCAAAACGCATTTGCAAGAATGGTCGCAAGCTCGTGGATTAGGTTTGCCAGAATATAATGTTGTCGACCAAGATGGACCAGACCATGCCCCTGTCTTTACTATTGAGGTCTCGGTAAATGGCTATGGATCTGCTAAGGCGGTGGGTGCTAATAAACGCTTGGCGCAAAAACTAGCGGCGCAAAACTTACTAGAAATGATTAAAGAAAAAGGCAGTGATGAATAAAAGCAACAATGAAACAAGATGCGGCTTTATTGCTGTTCTAGGGCTGCCTAATGCAGGTAAATCAACGCTCATTAATTTAATGGTGGGTGAGAAAGTTTCTATTGTATCTCGTAAGGCACAAACGACACGTATGCAAATTCGTGGGATTGTTCTTGAAGGGAATAGCCAAATTGTGCTTATCGATACGCCAGGGATTTTTCAAGGTAAGCGTACTTTGGATCGATCAATGGTTGAGGCCGCTTGGGCGGGACTTGATGATTCAGATATTTGTGTATTGATTGTTGATGTATCTCAAAAAAATTGTATTGAAGACCAGAAGCCATTGTTAGAGCGGATTAATCAAACAGGCAAACCTAAATGGCTGGTTTTAAATAAAATTGACCGTGTGAAGAAAGATAAATTACTGGAGATAACAGCAGCCTTGAATGAGCAAGCGAGTTTTGAGCAAACCTTTATGATCGCCGCTCTTTCAGGTTACGGTGTGCCTGATTTACAAAAAGCTTTAGGCGAGGCAGTCAAAAAAGGTCCTTGGGTTTATGGTGAAGATCAAATCACGGATATTTCACAACGTCTTTTGGCCGCAGAAGTGACCAGAGAACATATATACGATCAGTTGCATGATGAATTACCGTATTCAATTGCTGTTGAGACTGAACAATGGGAAGATTTTCAAAACGGTGATTTGAAATTAACGCAGATTATTTTCGTGCAAAGAGATAGCCAGAAAGCAATTATTTTGGGTAAAGGTGGGGCGCAAATACGTAAGTTGGGTGAGCGTGCCCGCCATGATATAGGCGAGCTCTTTGAGCGTAAGGTACATCTTTCTTTACTGGTTAAGGTGAAAGAAAACTGGATGGATGACCCTGAGCGCTACGCATTTATGGGTTTGCAAAAAAGATAATTACCCTTTAGCGCGCTCAACTTTGGTGATTGAGCCAGAGGCACGTAAAGCGCCCATAATGTCATTAAGTTGACGAATATCATTTACATGAACATCCAAATACATGTCCCAAAAATCAGATGTTCTATGGGTGATTTTTAAATTGGTGATATTGCCTTCATGGCTGGTAATAATGTTCGATAACGTACCCAAAACCCCAGGTTCATTGGACACAGTTATATTTAAGCGACCAACTTGTGATTCTGGCGAGTTTGGTCCGTCTCCCCAAGACACATCGAGCCAACGCTCTGGCGTATCGGCAAAGCTTTCCAATGTGTCGCAATCAATGGTATGGATGGTTACCCCTTTACCAGTTGTGACGATCCCTACAATACGATCACCTGGTAATGGGTGGCAACACCGCCCATAATGCATCGCCATGCCGGGAATAAGGCCGAGAATGGGCATTGAAGAATTGCTTGTTTTCGCTTGTTTGGCCGTGCTTCTTTGTAAGTTTTCCAATGTCTTATCATTGGATTCTGTTGCATTAGGTTTAGTGGCATGATTAGGGTGTAGGGCTCTAAACACATCACGTGTTGTGATGTTGCCTTGTCCTATGCCAGCGAGGATATCTTCAGCATTTTCCATGTTGAATTTTTTGAGGAGGGTGTTGAGGTTTTTCTCAACATAGTCTTCTTCTTCCTCACGATGTATTTTTTGCAGCATCGCACGCCCAAGAATGACGTATTCCCCACGTTGCTGCTGGCGAATAAAGCGCCTAATGTGTGATTTGGCCTTGCCTGTAACAACGAAGCGTTCCCATGTGGGGGACGGTGTTTGGTTTTTTGAGGTTTGAATTTCTACCTGGTCACCATTTTGTAGTTTGCTGTTTAGCGGCACAATACGGCCATTGACCTTTGCACCAACGGTGATATCGCCAACGCCTGAGTGGATTGCGTAAGCAAAATCGACAGGGGTCGCGCCATTTGGCAGTTCAATTAAATCGCCTTTAGGGGAGAAGCAGTAAACTTGATCTTGGAATAATTCTAATTTTGTATTTTCTAAGAAGTCTTCAGGCTTTTGGTCCTGTTCAATAATATCAAGAAGCTCTCTTAACCATCTGAATTTTTTAATGTCTTTGGTGTTTACGTTTTCGCCACCCTTGTAGCCCCAATGGGCTGCAACTCCAAGGTCAGCCTCTTCATGCATTTCTTTTGTACGGATTTGAATTTCAATGCGTTGGTTTTCAGGGCCGATAATAGTGGTGTGGATAGAACGATATCCATTAGGTTTTGGTGTAGATATATAGTCCTTAAAGCGACCTGGTATTGTATGATATGCGCCGTGCATAATGCCTAGCACTTGGTAACATCCAGCGATGTCATCGACAACAATACGGAACGCCATGATGTCTGAGAGTTGTTCAAAAGACACATTTTTCCGCTGCATCTTTTTCCAGATAGAAAAGCGTGTTTTCTCACGCCCAGTGGCATGACCTTTAATATTATTATCTTTTAGATCTTTCTCTAAGGCGACGATAATTCTTTTAACAAGATCTGTGCCTTCTTGGCGTAGAAAAGATAGACGATTGGTAATGCTCTCACGGGCTTCAGGATTCATATGCTCGAACGCTAGATCCTCTAGCTCTTCTTTCATACGGTGGATACCGATACGCTCGGCAAGTGGTGTGTAAATATCCGTTGTCTCACGAGCAATACGTTTGCGCTTTTTTTCATCTTTAACAAAATGAAGGGTGCGCATATTGTGTAGACGGTCTGCGAGTTTAACCAGTAATACACGAATGTCTTCTGACATGGCCAATACAAGTTTACGGAAGTTTTCCGCTTGTTTGCCTTCAACAGTTTGGCTCTCAATCCGTGTTAATTTTGTCACACCATCTACGAGAAGAGCGATATCCTTGCCAAATTTTTCTTCGATTTCTTTGTAGGTGGCATCTGTGTCTTCCACCGTGTCATGTAAAAGAGCTGTGATAATGGAGGCTGTATCAAGACGCATCTCGGTCATGATACAGGCGACTTCTATAGGATGTGAGAAATAAGGCTCTCCAGATGAGCGTATTTGCGGTGCGTGCTTTTCTTTGCCGTACTCATAGGCTTCACGGATGATCTTTTCATCAACCTCAGGATTATATGTTTTGATTTTAGCTAGAAGCTCTTCAACAGGAATCATGGGGCTATGATACCCGAAATATCCTTACGAGAAACTTAATTTTTGAGATTGTTTTGCGGAAAAGATAAAAAAAGGTCAGCAAAAGCTGACCTTTTAAAATTTGTTATTCAGAGCGAGATTATTTTTCGCCAGCGATATCGCTTAGTTCACTGTCAAACTCCTCTGGTGCATCGTCCATATCATCTGCTGCTGTGGCTTCCATACGGTCTGTATCCATATCATCACTATCCATGTCGAAATCATCGCTTAGAAGGTTAACGAGCTCTTCGTCATCTTCCGCTGTGTGAATAACACGTTGACGTGAGCGGATAAGGTCTTCTTTGAGATCTGCTGTATCAATTGTTTCTGCCGCAATTTCACGTAGAGCCACAACAGTGTTTTTATCATTGTCACGGTCAATTGTTAATGCACCACCTGTGCCGAGTTTACGCGCACGCTGTGAGGCCATCATAATAAGCTCAAAGCGAGTTTCTACTTTATCAATACAATCTTCTACAGTTACACGTGCCATTTAGCTAATCCTTTAAATTTATTCTTGTTTTCGTCGAGATGGCTAGTATTATCCCGTCTAAAGATGAATTGCAAGATTTTAATCGTAAAAAAAGGAAAGTAATAATGTTTGATTTGACTGGTAAAGTTGTTTTAGTGACGGGCGCTACAGGCGGTATAGGGGCAGATATTGCTCGAGACATGAAAAAAGCAGGCGCAACGGTGGCACTTACAGGCCGTAATGAAGAGAAATTAGCGAGCTTAAAAGCCGAATTGGGCGGTGATACAGAGGTGTTTCCTGTGGATTTATCAACATCAGAAGCGGCCGTTGAGCTTGTAAAGGCGGTAGAAGAGAAATTCGGTCAATTGGACGTGCTCGTTAATAATGCGGGTTTAACACGTGATAACCTTGCGATGCGCATGAAGGATGAAGATTGGCAGCAAGTTTTAGATGTGAATCTAACTGCACCCTTTAAATTAGCGCAAGCCTGCTTGCGTGGTATGATGAAACGTCGTTCTGGTCGTATTATCAATATTTCTTCTATCGTAGGTACAACTGGTAACCCTGGACAGGTGAATTACTGTGCATCTAAAGCAGGGATGACAGGTTGGACAAAATCAATGGCGCAAGAAATTGCCAGCCGTGGCATTACTGTGAATTGTGTTGCCCCTGGGTTTATTGCAACAGCGATGACAGATGCGCTTGATGAGGCTCAGAAAGAACGTATTAATGGTCAAATTCCAGCAGCGAGAATGGGTAATCCTGCGGAAATTTCTGCGGGTGTTATTTATTTGGCCTCGGATGAGGCTGCTTATGTAACCGGCCAAACCTTGCATATTAACGGTGGTATGGCGATGATTTAGGCTTTAATTGTGTATATCACGATTTTTTATTTGGCAGGTTAAAGACAAATTGCTATTGTCAGGACACATTTGATTTGCTAAACGCATATTTTAAATTTTATCGAATAACAAAAAGAAAAGGAAAAAATGATGAGTGATGTAGCTGATCGCGTAAAGAAAATAGTCGTTGAGCACCTAGGTGTTGACGAGGGTAAAGTAGTAGCAGGCGCAAGCTTCATTGATGATCTGGGTGCAGATTCTCTTGATACTGTTGAGTTGGTTATGGCGTTTGAAGAAGAATTCAGCATTGAAATTCCTGATGATGCAGCAGAAAAAATCCAGACTGTTGATGACGCTGTTAAGTTCATCGAATCTGCGAAATAATTAAAAAAAGAATTCCTATAATGAGACGCGTAGTCGTAACAGGATTAGGTATGGTAAGCCCCCTAGGTCAGGGGGTTTCTCATAACTGGACGCAGCTTACTGCTGGTAAAAGTGGTATTAAGCGTGTGCAGCGTTTTGATGTATCGGATATATCTTCGCAAATTGCGGGATTAGTGCCTCATACTGAGAGCGAAAATCCACAAAATGGCGAATTCAATCCTGATCTCGTATTAAGTCAAAAAGAACAGCGTAAGGTTGATCCATTCATTGTATATGGTTTGGCTGCGGCAGATGAAGCGATTGCCGATAGTGGCTATAAAGCTGAAACAGACGAGCAATTATGCCGCACAGGCGTGATGATTGGTTCCGGTATCGGTGGATTGCACAGCGTGTATGAAGCGTCTCTTGTGGTGAATGAAAAAGGTCCACGTCGTGTGACGCCTTTTGCTGTACCGCAAATGTTGATTAATCTTGTGTCAGGGCATCTTTCTATAAAATACGGCTATAAAGGCCCTAATCATGCTGTGGTGACAGCTTGTGCAACAGGGACGCACGCCATTGGTGATGCGGCACGTTTAATTATGTTTGGTGATGCTGATGTGATGATTGCAGGTGGTGCAGAAGCTGCCGCTACTCGTTTAGGTATGGCATCTTTTGCCGCAGCACGTGCTCTATCAACTGGCTATAATGACACACCAGAGCAAGGCTCTCGTCCGTGGGATCAGGGCCGTGACGGTTTTGTCATTGCCGAAGGGGCGGGTGTTGTTGTTTTGGAAGAATATGAACATGCGAAAGCCCGTGGTGCTAAAATTTACGGTGAAATCGCTGGTTATGGCCTGTCAGGCGATGCCTATCACATGACATCACCTGCACCAGACGGCAATGGCGGGTTCCGTGCTATGCAAAACGCTTTGCGTAATGCAGGGATGAATGCCGATGAAATTGGTTATGTGAATGCGCATGGTACATCAACGCCTATGGGTGATGGTATTGAGGCCACCGCTGTTAGACGTTTATTTGGTTCAACGCTTGATACAATGAGCATGTCGTCTACAAAATCTGCAATTGGTCATTTATTGGGCGCAGCAGGGGCTGTAGAAGCGATTTATAGTTTAAAAGCTATGGAGACAGGTATTTTGCCGCCAACACTGAATCTTGATAATCCTTGCGAGGAAGTGGCTGGTATGGATCTTGTGCCTCATAAAGCGAAAGAGAAGAAAGTGACGACCGCCCTATCTAATTCTTTTGGTTTCGGTGGAACAAACGCCTCGATTGTGATGAAAGCGGTATAAGGATAGGTAAAATGAGTACACCCATTAAAATAGCGATTGGTGCTTTGGGTGGGTTTCTTGTCCTGATCGTTTTGGCGTGTTTATATGTTCTGACTATCCATGGCTCAAACCTTCATAATGAAGAACAGCTTGTTTATGTTCCAAAAGGGACAGGGGTTTCAAAAATTGCGACATTGTTAGAAGAGAAAAATGTGATTGATAATGTCACGCATTTTAAGCTATCTGTGCGTCTTTTTCACCCTGGAGCAACATTGAAGGCAGGCGAGTATAAGATCCCCGAGAATAGCTCTTTAAAGGACGTCATTGATCTTTTATCAAATGGTGAGACTTTTCAACGCTATGTGACAATTCCAGAAGGTTTAACCAGCTATCAAGTAGAAAAACGTCTTTACACAGATCTTGATATTAAAGATTCATTGTCTGCTGACAGCTTTGTTGGGCCTATTGAAGAAGGCTCACTATTGCCAGACACTTATGCTTATTCTTATGATGAGTCAGCGGCGGATGTCTTAAAGCGTATGCAAGAGGCACAAACAAAAGTGCTGGATGAAGCATGGGAAAATCGTGCAAAAGATTTACCGATAAAGACAAAAGAAGAAGCACTTATTTTGGCGTCGATCATTGAAAAAGAAACGGCTGTAAAGTCTGAAACACGCCGTGTAGCGGGGGTTTTTGTGAATCGCTTAAAACGAGGTATGTTACTGCAAACAGACCCAACGGTAATTTATGCGATCACTCAAGGGGTAATTGAGGATAAAGGTCAAGGCCCTTTAGGGCGTCGTTTGTTGCATAAGGATTTAGAGATTGATAGTAAATATAATACTTATAAATATGCAGGGCTTCCGCCTGGGCCTATTTGTAATCCAGGCGCAGAGGCAATTCGTGCGGCACTAAATCCAGAAGAGCATGATTATGTGTATTTTGTGGCTGACGGTTCAGGCGGCCATGCGTTTTCAAAAACGCTGAACGAGCATAATAATAACGTCTCTAAATGGCGTAAAATCCGTAATAAGTAGTTTTTATTCGCTATATCCGATATTTCTAAATTATGTGACTTAGCGCATAGTTTAATTTTATGCGTTATATACGATATTGACATTTTATGTCCTTTAGCGCATAATAGCGCTAAAGGAGACAATTATGCCTGAACTAGCACGTAGTCCTGTGCAAATTGGAAATGCTATTCGCCGCACTCGTAAGAAGTGCAAAATGAGCCAATCTGACTTGGGTAAAAAATCAGGGTTGCGCCAAGAGACCATATCTCTCATCGAAAATGGAAATCCAGCCGCAAAGTTAGAAACAATCTTGGCGGTGCTTTCAGCATTGGACTTAGAGCTTTTTATTGATGAACGGCAAGGTTTAGATGCTGCCATAAGAAATTTATTGGGCGTTATTAATGAGTAGGAATAAAACGCATCCACGCTTGCGTGTGTATCAGAATGGAGAGATTGTTGGCTATCTATCCAAGCAGCCAAGTGGTGCTGTAGAGTTTGTTTATGCGGATGAATGGTTGTCTAATGAACGTGCGTATCCTGTCTCTTTGTCTTTACCATTGAGAGAAGATGCTTTTAGAGGCGCATCTGTTATTGCTGTATTTGAGAACTTGCTGCCAGATTCGGAAGCTTTGAGATCTCGTGTGGCTGAAAAAGTGGGTGCTGACGGAACTGATGCTTATAGCCTTTTGGCTCAAATAGGCCGTGATTGTGTGGGGTCGTTACAATTTTTCCTTGAAGATGCGGACATAGATATTTCTGATTTACGTTCTGTTCAAGGTACCGCCATTGATGATGAGGAAATTGAGAGTCTTTTGAAGGGGCTTGAGCGTGCTCCGCTAGGATTGGATAGAGAGCATGACTTCCGTATATCAATTGCTGGAGCGCAGGAGAAAACAGCACTCTTGTGGCATAAAGGTAGGTGGTGGCGACCATCTGGCGCAACGCCAACAACACATATTTTAAAAACGTAGATTGGTAAGATAGACGGTATTGATCTTTCAAACAGTGTTGAAAATGAATTTTATGGTTTGGCTGTGATGGATGCATTTGGGCTTCCTGTTAACAAAGTAGAAATAAAAACTTTTGGCACAACAAAAGCATTGGTTATTGAAAGATTTGATCGTGTTTGGACAAAAGAGAGTGTTCTAATGCGTGTTCCTCAAGAAGATTTTTGTCAGGCCTTATCTATCCCACCTAGCCGAAAATATCAAAATAATGATCGGTCGGGGAATGAAAAACAGCCGAGTATGGTTGAGGTTCTGAATGTTTTAAAAGGGAGTGACCGGCCCGCAGAAGATCAAAAAGCTTTTTTGAAGGCGCAAATTATATTTTGGCTCATTGGTGCGACCGATGGGCATGCTAAAAACTTTAGTATCTTTTTGGGAGTAGGAGGGCGTTTTCAACTTACGCCTTTATATGATGTCTTGACTGTGCAGCCTTATGCGGATGAGTTATTACTTCGGCGCAAAGAAATGAAAATGGCAATGTCGGTTGGTGATAATAATCATTACCGCATCGATGAAATTCAAGGTCGACATTTTGAGCAAACGGCTAAAAGAGCAGGCTTGCCAGACTACATAGCACGAGAGGCACTCGAAGAAGTGTCTTCTAGCGCAGAAAAGGCCATTCAGTCTCTTGAAGAGAGGCTTCCTTCAGATTTCCCGGAAGAGATTCATGCATCTGTTGTACGGGCACTAAAATCCCGATTGAAAAGCGTGTAAATTATTTCGACATCGCATTGAGCATCCATGCATATTTTTCATGCAAGGTTGCACGGCCAATCAGCATATCCATGGTTACTTCATCGCCAGCATTATCAGCAACGCCGATGGCTTCGATAATAATTTTAGCGAGCTTTGTATTGTCTTCAGCCAATTCTTCGCACATTTTGGTTGCTGCTGGTGCACCTGTTGCAGCTTTAATCTCTGAACCTTTCATCAGTTCATCTGTATTGGCTGGTGCGTAGGCACCAAGCGCACGTAGGCGTTCAGCGAGATCATCAAGTGCGCCCCAAATTTCTGTATATTGTTCTTCAAAAAGTTCGTGGGCGGATTTAAAGATCGCTCCTTCAACATTCCAGTGATAAGAATGTGTTTTGAAATAGACGCTATAAGTATTGGCAATTACTTTGCGTAACGCTTCAATAACTTGTGGTTTTGAGTTACTTTTCAAATAGTCTGCTGGCTTTGATCCCATGATATAAATTCTCCTTAATTATATGTAGAAAGATATGACACTGTTCTGTTTCGTCAAGCTATTCGTCATTCTTTTTATTATTTTCCGATGGTGGTTGTTGGCGTGTTGTACGTTGTGGCTGGATACGACTGCCACCACTATTGCCCATACCTGATGGTCCAGAAGGTCCTGCTGGACCAGAAGGAACAAAATTGGGGGTCATTTCACGTTGTAGTTGTTTCGTGAGATCTTTCGTGAAGGCAAAGCCATTGCGCTTAGCATCACTAGCGACTGATTCCATATCGTAATCATCCATGATATCTGCATGAACACGCTGTGCTTTATGCGCAGTTTTAAAAAATCTTTCAAATTGTCTTACGCTCATTTTTTCCCTTTTAAGCTTTAACATGTGCAATAGGCACGATGTAGGTTTCAGTCACAATTCGGTCTTCCAAAACGCCAATATAGAGCCTGTCTAAATCTTGTAATAATTCTTGGAACTCTAAATCAACAGGCACATTAAGGGTTTTGCTCTCCATATTAGCGAACTCTAAAGAAATAATATTCTCATTATGATCAAATATCACACCCGATACAGCCGCCTCAAAAGGTGTGTCAGACACCAGCCCTGCTTCTTCGTCGTCATTAATGAGTAGATCAATATTCATATTTTGCTGCACTCTCAAAACTTTTGTCGTTTTTTAAATAGTCGTTATCCTTTATTATATAAGATCATATGATGTTTAAGAAAGTTTAAAAATTATTTATGTGCGGTTTAATAGGGTTTTACGATAGTAACGCATTGTCCAGATCTGTTTTAGAGCGGATTGGCCAAAAAATGACTGATTCTATAGTGCATCGTGGCTCAGATGATTCTGGCCTCTGGGTGGATGAAAAGGTCGGTATAGTATTTGGTCACCACCGCTTGAGTATTTCAGAGACAGGGAAAAGTGGTGCTCAGCCGATGGTGAGTAAATCAGGGCGTTATGTGCTCGTTTATAATGGCGAAATTTACAACCACCTGTCGATGCGTGAGAAAACCAATAACTATAAGGGTGGTAGCGATACAGAAAGTTTCTTGCAATGTGTTGAAGATCACGGCTTTGATTATGCGGTATCACAATCAAATGGCATGTTCGCCTTTGTTTTATGGGATAAAAAAGAGCGTGTATTGCGCTTTGCACGGGATCGTTTAGGTGAGAAGCCTCTCTATATCGGCTGGGTTGGCGGTACTTTAATTTTCTCTTCTGAATTAAGAGCTGCCCGAGTTCACCCAGATATGCGTGCGACGGTTAATCAGACCGCCCTGAAAGCGTTTCTCCGTTTTGGCTATATTCCATCACCTCTTTGTATTTATGACGGGTTTATGTCTTTGCCTGCTGGGGGTTGGCTGACTTTATCAGAGGATTGTCTTAAATCACGGAAAGATTTACTGAGCAATTATAAGTTTTATTGGAATGCCTTTATGACTGCTGATAAAAATAAACGCCTTTCAGAAAAGCTCTCTGAAGGTAGAGCGATCAATATGATTGAAGCAGAAGTTACACGGGCGGTGTCTGAACGTATGGTGTCAGAAAAGCCAATTGGTGCCTTTTTATCGGCTGGTGTTGATTCATCCTTGGTGGTGTCTACAATGCAGCAACTTTCTAAGCAACCAATAAAGACCTATACAATCGGTCTTGAGGCTTCACAGCTTAATGAAGCAGAACAAGCCTATGATATTGCAAAGCGGTTGGGGACGGATCATCATGAGTTGATTTTGAATGACAAACAGGCACAAGACATCGTGCCGAAATTGGCTGATATTTACGATGAGCCGTTTGCGGATATCTCGCAAATCCCAACTTATCTTGTATCACAATTCGCTAAAGATGATGTATCTGTGGTGTTGACAGGTGATGGCGGCGATGAGGTTTTTGGTGGCTATAACCGTCATTTCCAAGGCCAGAGTTTGTGGGACAAGATGCAATGGATGCCCCAAGATATGCGTAACTTTGTGGGTCGTCAAATGGGTCGCATTGGACCAGAACTATGGCATAAGATAAATCCATCTAACCCTTATTTTGGCGAGCGCATGATGAAGATGGGGCGTGCCTTTTCTGCTGAAAGTGAAGATGATTTATACAGGTTGTTTTTATCACACTGGAAAGACCCTTCAGATGTAATGATTTCACAGAAAGCGACACATGAATGGGGGCTGATTGATGATGACCGCTTCCAATATCCAAAAGGTATGTCTTTTGCCGAACGGATGATGCTTGGCGATACAATTCATTTTCTGCCCAATTCTGTGCTGACAAAGCTGGATCGTGCTTCTATGCATTTTTCTTTAGAAGCCCGTGCGCCACTTCTTGACCATAAGCTCTATGAGATGGCATGGCGTTTGCCGCAGGAGATGAAAATTAGAGGCCGCACAGGTAAGTGGATTTTACGCCAGATTCTATATCGCCGCTTGCCACGCCGCTTAATTGAACGTCCGAAGCGTGGTTTTACAGTACCAATGTCTGATTGGCTTAGAGGGCCACTTAAAGATTGGGCGTATTCTCTTATACGTTCGGACAAATTGATTGCTCAAGGATATCTTAATCCGAGGCCTATCCAAAAGGCATGGGAAGATCATCAATCAGGTAAGCTCAACAATGGCTATCGCCTGTGGAATATTGTAATGTTCCAAGCGTGGCTTAATCGTTGGATGCTCTGATTAAAATACATCAAAAAATACGATTTTTAAACTTAATGACTAGTAAACTTGAATTAAATTCAGTAAGGTAGGTTTCTATGAAAATTCTTGTGACAGGCGCTGCCGGTTTTATCGGCTTTCATACGACACAAAAACTCATTAATGATGGCCATCAGGTCATTGGTATCGATAATCAAAATGGATATTATGATCCTGCGCTTAAAACAGCACGGCTTAATCAATTACAAGCGTTAGAAGGCTTTACTTTTTACCCTATGGATATTGCAGATGAGGCCGCAGTCCATAAGCTAGAAGCAGATCATAGTGATATTGAGATCATTATTCATTTAGCCGCTCAGGCTGGCGTGCGTTACAGTATTGAAAACCCGCAAAGCTATGTGCAAAGCAATCTTGTCGGTCATGCGAATATGCTGGAACTTGCCCGCCATTTGCACGAGAAGGGACATCTTAAACACTTTGTTTATGCGAGCTCTTCTTCTGTATATGGTGCGAATAAGAAAACACCTTTTTCGGTGGAGGATGTGGTGCGCTCGCCTGTTTCTTTTTATGCAGCAACAAAGGCCGCCAATGAATTAATGAGCCAATCCTATGCACATCTATATCGGTTGCCAGCAACGGGCTTACGTTTCTTTACCGTTTATGGTCCTTATGGTCGCCCAGATATGGCGTATTTTTCATTCACTAAAGCGATTTTAGAGGGTAAGCCCATCACCGTCTTTAACAATGGTGATATGCGTCGTGATTTCACATGGATTGATGATATTGTTGATGGGGTGACGGCGGTCATGAATTTTGCGCCAACAGGTGATGCGTTTCATACCATTGCTGGAGCACCACATCGTGTTTTCAATTTAGGGAATAATAAAGCAGAGAAGTTGCTTGATTTTATTGAGACAATTGAAAAAGCACTGGGTAAAACCACACAAAAAATCATGGCAGATATGGCAGCAGGCGATGTGAAAGAAACTTTTGCGGATATTACGGCTGCGCAAGAAATTTTTGGTTATAACCCAAAAACGCCAATTAGTAAGGGCATTCCCGCTTTTGTTGAATGGTATAAGGATTTTTATCAATGATCGGTAGGGGATGGTTGCGACAATAATTCTAATCATCCTCTGTTTTGCTATCGCTTTTGGTGCTACTGCATTACTTATGCCGCCAATCGTCGTTATCTTAAAAACATGCCGTTTATTCGATCGGCCTGTGGCACGTAGCACACATAAAAATGCCAAGCTCAAAGGGGCTGGTTGGGCGGTTATTCCTGTTTGCCTTGTGCTGATTACAAGTTTAATGATGGCTTATCAGTTACCATTATCTTTTTATCTTTTACCTGCTTCAGCCCTGTTATTGATGTTAATCTCTTGGCAAGATGATTTGTGCCATATGTGCCCTGGAAAAAGATTTTTGGTACAAGTCATTGTGGTAGGATTAGCAATTTTAGCCCTGCCTTATCAGGGCTATATTTTTCAAGGATTTTTACCAATATGGCTAGATCGAGCCATCGCCTTTTTTGCCCTCTTATGGTTTACTAATCTCTATAATTTTATGGATGGTATTGACGGATTGACGGCTATGCAGTCAATTTTTCTAGGCGCTGCTATTGCCTTTATACTGATGTTGACGCAGCCAATGATTGATACGATCTGGCCAGCTTACGGGATGATTATTGCTGGCGCCTCGGCAGCGTTTCTAGTGTGGAATTGGTATCCCGCTCGCATTTTTATTGGTGATGTAGGGGCTGTCCCACTGGGGCTTTTACTGGGTTGGTATTTATTGTTTTTGGCTTGCCAAGGTCAAATATGGCCAGCTTGTATGCTACCGCTTTATTATTGTTTTGATGCGACAATCACGCTTGTAAGGCGTTTAAAACAAGGGCATAAGCCATGGGAAGCGCATCGCTTCTTCTTTTTCCAAGCACCTATACCGCATAAATACTCTCAAGAAAAGGTCGTATTATTTGTATTGCTGCAGAATGTCTTTTTATTGATTTGTGCGGTACTGGTCTCAATGGGAAGTTTATTTAGTGAAGAGTTACCAGCCATTTTGGCGGCGGGTTTTTCTGTGTTAGGTTTACTAAGTTATTTTGAAAGTAAGCGGCAGTGAGCAACACTAAAATTCTTCTAATTGTTATAAAAGATGCTGATTGGTTTTTTAGTCACCGTCTTCCAGCAGCTATAGAGGCACAACAGCGTGGGTATCGTGTTATTGTCACTGTCCCTTTGAAAAATGACGACAAACGTTTTGCGGCACATGGTTTTGAGGTTGTTTCTACAACGAATAATCCAGTTTTTTTTGTCTATCAATTGAAGAAAATAATCGAAGAGATGAAACCCAGTATAGTACATATTTTTTGTTGCCAATATGTATTGCTGGCAGGTGTTTTATGCAGGGTTATTCATTATAAAAGCACTGTTTTTACATTGGCTGGACTAGGCTTTCTATTTCAGCCAAATAATATCAAGGCTAAGGTTTTAAAATGGCTATCAATGCCGTATTTGCGCTATGCGTTGAGCAAAGCCAGCGCTAAAATTATTGTACAAAATGCTGATAATGCCCGCACTTTATTGACTTATAAATTATGTAAGGCAAAGCAGATGCGGATCATTCAAGGCTCTGGTGTGGATTTAAATTATTTTTCGGCTTCATCAATGCCTAAAGAGCCAATAAAAACAGTCTTGATGGCATCACGTTTGTTGCGCTCTAAGGGGACGATTGAGTTTTGTCAGGCGGCGCAATTGCTGAAAAAACAGGACATACAAGCAAAGTTTATTTTAGCAGGAGGGTTTTATCCCAAACATCCTGACGCTCTTCACCCAAGCGATATTGAGATATATCGACAGTCTGAAACGATTGAGTATGTCGGGCAGGTTAAGGATATGGCATCTTTGATGCGGCAAGCTTATATGGTGGTGCTGCCATCTTATTATCCAGAAGGGTTGCCTAAGGTATTGCTTGAGGCGGCGGCGAGTGCAAGGCCGATTGTGACAACCGATCATACAGGCTGTCGTGATATCGTTGATAATGGTAAAGAAGGATTGTTAGTACCAATCCAAAATCCAGAGGCTTTAGCCGAGGCTATAAAAGAATTATTATTAGATGAAAGCAAAGCCGCTGCAATGGGTAAGGCGGGACGTGAGCGTGTCGAGCATGGCCATGACGCTCAAATCATTGCCAAAAAAACCTGTGATGTATATGAGGAAATGTAGTCTGCGATGAAAAGCAAATGGAGCGGGTGAAGGGCTTCGAACCCTCGACCTATACCTTGGCAAGGTATCGCTCTACCCCTGAGCTACACCCGCTTCCTATAAGCTAGAGTAGGATATAACCGCAAATCGTTGTTGATTGCAAGTATTTTAATGCAGAAATTTTAGCTCATTTTTGCGTGCTAAAAAACCTGAGCTATTGTCATCTGCCTAAATGATGTTATTTAAGTCTTATGAGTAAGACGTTACCCAAAAACATCGCTGTTTTTCCGCTTTCTGGGGCACTTTTATTGCCAAAGGGCCATTTGCCGCTGAACGTTTTTGAGCCACGCTACCTCAATATGATTGATGATGCCCTGCAAGAAAATCGCATGATAGGCATGATTCAGCCTCGGGCAGATGAGGTGAGGGGTGAAAAAGAGGCGCCTGCTCTTTATGGTGTGGGGTGTTTAGGTAAAATTACCAGTTTCCATGAAACCGAAGATGGCCGCTACATGATTAGTTTGACGGGGATTACACGTTTTAAGTGTACTAAAGAAACAGAGTGCGCTCGTGGCTATCGCCGTATGGATATAGATACAGAATATTATAAAGATGATTTAGACGAGCAAAATAAGATTGATGAATGCAATAATCTTGATTGGACATTTTTATATAAGAAACTTGATTACTATTTTAAGCGCCATGATCTTGATTGCGATGTTGAAGTATTTGACGAGGCACCCAAAAGCCGCTTATTGACAATATTGTCCATGATATGCCCCTTTGAACCATCCGAGAAACAAGCGCTGCTTGAGGCGGATTGCATGGCCGAACGATTGAAATTGTTTACCAAGATTATTAATATTGCCGTACAATGTGATGAAGACGGTTCTCATTCAACTTGCCATTAGAAGGTAGACATATAATGCGTGATATTGACCCTAAATTTCTTGAGATGCTGGTATGTCCGTTGACCAAAACAAGTCTCCATTATGATCGTGAAAAGCAAGAACTTATCTCTAAAAAATCTCAATTAGCCTATCCTATAAAAGACGGCATTCCTGTCATGCTACCCGAACAAGCCCGTGATATTAGTTAAATTTATTTCGTCTCTTTAGCGGCGGACTTAATCCAGTCGTTTAGGACATCTTTTGAATTATTATAGGCATCAGGTAGAGAGAAGATAAGCACTTTTGTTTCTTCATCAACTTGCTCATCGCGACCTTTTTTCTCAATTTCTGCGGCGACATGGCTGACTTTACGCATGCCGAAATTACCAGCCATGCCTTTAAGCTCATGGCCACGGGCTCTTATCTCTGTGGCGTTATTGTCATTATGTGCCTTTTTCAGCGCATCAATTAGTTCTTCTGTCTTGTCATACAAGCCGTTCATCAATTCCTTGAGTTGTTTCGCACCGAGACTATCTTTAAGGCTGATTAACATAGACTCATCAAATAGATCAGGGTCTAATGTTTTTTTATCTGCTTTAACTGCTTTGTCTTCCTTCGGTGCTGGCGGTACTTTTACATATGCTTCAGCAGGCTTTTCAGCCATAGCAGGCAAATCTTTTACAGGTGCCATGGCAGGCCGTGCAGGTGGTATTGAGCCATTGGCCACTGAACTTAAAATGGCATATAGCTTTTCTGGCTCAATGGGCTTTGATATATAATCATTCATGCCTGTTCGGAGATAGTCTTGGATATCTTGCTTAGCGACATTACCGGTCATAGCGACAATGGGTGTTTGCTGGTTAGGGCCTTTTGCTTCACGGATCATCAGTGTTGCTTCATCACCTTTGATGAAAGGCATTTCAATATCCATTAAAATAACGTCATAAGGTTCTGTTTTGGCTTTTTGAACTACTTTTTCACCGTCATTAACGAAGTCAACAACATGGTTCTGTTTTTGTAAAAAGCCTTTAAGGACACGCTGGTTGATATCGTTATCTTCAGCAATCAGAATGCGCAATGTTTGCATATTCTTTTCAATAAAGTTTTGTTCTGTTTCGCCAGTTTCAACTTGCTCGCTAGACGCTTCGGCCATCTGCAGGGTAAAATAGAATGTGCTGCCTTCACCTTCTTTAGAGCTTAGATTAATCGTGCTGCCCATGGCCTCAATAAGGCGTTTACAGATGGCAAGGCCTAGACCAGAACCGCCGAATTTACGCGAGATAGAACTGTCGGCCTGCGAGAAAGGATTAAACAAATTACGCTGCGCTTCTTCGGATATCCCGATACCTGTGTCTTTAATTGCAAAATAGATTGAATGAATTTTACCATCCGCTGAGCCTTCTGGGCGGCGTAATTGTAAAGTGACATTACCCTGTGAGGTAAATTTGATAGCATTCCCGACCAGATTAAGTAGAATTTGGCGCAGGCGTGTAGGGTCACCCATAAGGATTTGTGGCACTTTTGCATCGACATCTAATTTAAGCTCAATGTTTTGCTCTTTAGCACGCCCCATCATAAGGTTAAGAACACTTTGAAGCAGGCGATGAATATCAAAGGCGACAATCTCAATATCCATTTTACCTGTTTCGATTTTCTCAAAATCGAGAATATCGTTCAACAACGCCAACATGGTATTACCCGATTCCTGGATTGTCGTTGAGAATTCCTTTTGTTCTGGAGAAAGCTTTGTGTCTTGCAAGAGCTTAACCATGCCCATAATGCCTGTCATGGGGGTACGAATTTCATGCGAAATAACAGCTAAGAAGGCTGATTTCGCACGATTGGCCTCATCGGCGGCTTCCTTGGCTTTGCGCATTTCTTCTGTTCTAAGGGCTTCCCGCTGACGCAACTCTTCCATCACTTCTCGTTCTCGCTCTAAAACCCGTAATAGACGTTGCTGATCGGCTGATTCTTTTGATTGACGTAGGCGAGCAACAGATTCAGCTTCTTGGTTTTGGCGTATTTCTTTGCGCATTGTAAGGCTTTGCAAGGCTTTGAATTTCATGGCTGCAGCAATAATGAAGAAGATTGATTGTGCGATGTAGCCGTAGAGATGGGCATTGATGAATTCAAGAGAAACGGGGAGCATGTTCAGATGTGCGCCAAGCGTTATTACTGTCCCGACAAGCGTGGAGATGAGGCCTAGGCATAAATAGCCAGCACCATATTTGCCTTTGCCCAGATTGGTAAGCGTAATAAGTAAAACATAACAGAGTGTTATAAGAATGGGCGCAAAAAAGAAGACGGCTTTAAAAGTCAGAAACAATGGATCAAGTGCAAAAATTAAATACCCTGAAAGGGCAAAACAGGCCGTTAGAAGACTTGTTAACACCGTGCTAATTTTATTGTCTTTCCACCCTAGGGCTAGAAATGTATACACAATCCATAATAAGGTGATGCTATGGCCTGTGAAAAGGAGGCCAATAAGTTTTGTTGTGGTTATACTTGAGGAAAATACGGTGTCGTTTAATATATACAACAAGGAAAATTGTATACAGCTGTTAATAATCATTAATAGATATGACGGCATTCTGGTCAGTATAAATAACCCTAAAAACAACCCAGCAACGGATAATAATATGGCCGCAGGAATATCCGCATGCGTATTACGGCCTGCATTATGTTCTAAATAATAATCTTGTGAAGCAACATTTAGCGGAAAGCTTGAGGGCAGGGCCGCATTGCTCTCAACATAGAGAAGAAAGGTGTTTTCTGCATTAGGCGGTAAATTAACTGGGACGGCGTGATTATAAAGGCCTTTACCGAGTGTTTTGAGTGCTTTTGCACGTTTAAAACCGTCGACAAGTAATGCACCTGTAGTAGTGTTAAAAATATAGAATGAATCAAAAAGGCCTGTGCGGCCTTCTGTGATCGTACCGAAATCTAGCATCCATTGGCTGTTTTGAGTGATGTTTTTTAATGTAAAAATAAAATAATGAGGCTCTTTCGCAAAGCCCATATTAATTAAGCTACCTTTTTGGCGCTCACCACGGATTTGGTTATTATGCCGCTCGACGATTTTTTTCCAGTTTAAATTGCCGTCATTGTCTTTGGTGACATACGTTTGCGGAACAAGAGAATAGGCACGATCAAGACTATTTAACGTGAGGGCATTTGTGTTCTGGGCATGGCTAGGTGTTGCGACAAAAAGCGCAAGAAATGCCATGACAAGGCAGATGAATAGTTTCTGTCTAATAATCCCCACACTGTTTCCTTAGAGTAAAAATAGTGCCATTAGAATCAATATAACGACTATTGCATAAATAGAGTATTTCAGGGTTTTTGAAAAACCTAGCCATACTTTTTCGGCATGTTCTTGGTATTTAGGGTCGACGTTTGCATTGTGTTGTTGTGCCATGATGTAAATCCTTCACTAAGGCTATAAGTATATATTAATAGTATTAAAGATGGCCTAATTCCTCAAAAAACTCAAGGGCAGAACGTATGTCTTTACCGTTTTTCAAGGCTTTTCCCAATTGGGTTACGACTGTCGGGTAGGCGATATGTTCTTCTGTAAGAATGCGCGCCGCCAATGTTTCTTCTGTATCATCATCTAAGATCGAAACGTCCCTTTGTAATAAGACGTGACCGCCATCTAATTCTTCTGTCACAAGGTGTACAGAACAGCCACTATGTATGTCGCCCGCCTCTAATGCCTGCTTATGAGGGTTTAAGCCTTTATATTTAGGGAGTAATGAAGGGTGCATATTTAAAATAGGTGTAGGCCAGTGTTGAATAAAATAAGGTGATAGAATGCGCATAAACCCAGCCAAACATAAGAGGTCAACGTTATAAGGGGCGAGTTTTTCAATCACCGCTTTATCGAAGTCTTGGCGATTTTGGAAGTCTTTAGGGGATAGTGTTTCAACTTTTATGCCAGCATCTTTGGCAATCTCTAAGCCAGCGGCATTCTTTTTGTCTGAAAAGACGACTACAGGTTGCACGAGGTCTTTTGGACAGTTTTCAATAAGTGCCTGCATATTGCTGCCACGGCCAGAAATAAAAATGGCGAGTTTTAAGACCATGCGCTGTCTGTGTTGTTAAGTTTGACCTCATTTTGGGCAATGACGGTTCCGATGATTGAACCACCCAGTTGCGTGCATAAAGCATCCGCATCGCTTTTATCGCATATAATTGCCATGCCTAGGCCTGTATTAAAAGTGAGAGCAAAATCATGCTGAGACAGCTTAGCCTCTTTTTTTAACCAAGTCATAGCTGGTGGTATAGACCATGCTGATGTATCAAGTTCAACACCGAGACCTTTTGGTAGAACACGTGGGATGTTTTCTAAGAGGCCGCCGCCTGTGATGTGCGCAAGGCCTTTAATATGAGTGGTTTTAAGCGCCTCTAAAATTGGCTTTACATAGATTCTTGTGGGCTCTAGCAGGGCTTCGCCTAGCGTGTTTTTTTCGCTTTCAAAGGGTGGCCTTTGGTCATAAGAAAAACCGTTTTCCACAATTTTACGCACAAGTGAAAAGCCATTTGAATGGAAGCCCGATGAGAGAAGGCCAATAACAATGTCACCCTCATTGATTGTTTCGCCAGTGATAAGTTGGTCACGCTCTACTGCTCCAACTGTAAAGCCCGCCAAATCATAATGTTTATCCTCATACATGGAAGGCATTTCGGCAGTCTCACCGCCAATGAGTGCGCAGCCAGCTTCAACGCAACCCTTTGCAATGCCCTCAATGACCGCTTGTGCTGTTTGCACATCAAGTTTTCCAGAGGCAAAATAATCTAAAAAGAATAAAGGTTCAGCACCCTGAACAATGAGATCATTGACGCACATGGCGACAAGATCAATGCCGACTGTATCGTGTATACCTGTTTCAATAGCTATTTTTAGCTTTGTGCCAACACCATCTGTGGCTGAAACGAGCAAAGGGTCTTTGAAATGGCCGGCAGCTTTAAGATCAAATAAAGCGCCAAAGCCCCCTAAACCACCCATTGAACCACTACGTTGGGTCTTCTTAATGGCTGGCTTAATCTTTTCAACGAGCGTGTTTCCTGCGGCAATATCTACGCCAGCCTGTTTATATGCGTTGTCTGATGCGTTTGCCTCAAAGTTTGCCATTGTTTCCCCTCATTTGCCTGTTATAAATAAACTGTAAACAATAAATGTAAATTACTATTCAAGGATTATAAGCAATGCGTCTTCTCTGTCATGTCTTTTTCTGCTTTTTAGTGTTGGGTATTTTAAGCCCTGCATTCGCAGATGATATTTTTATGATAGAAGATTTGAGCGTCGAAGTGGATGCGGCAAATGCTGTTGAAGCTAAGGAAAAAGCATTTATCCAAGCTCGTGCTGAGGCTTTTAAGGCATTGTCTGAGAGATTGTTAACGGATTCGGAGCTTGAAAAAGGTCCTGAAATGTCAGATGCACAGATATCAGCTTTGATTAAAAATTTTAAAATTAAAGATGAGCGCATGTCATCAAAAGGCTATAAGGCTAATTTCACTTTTTATTTTAAAGAACCAGAAACACGCCGTTTGTTTAAGCAAGGCGGCTATCAGTATAGTGATATTAAAAGCGGTTCGGTGCTCATACTGCCTTTTTATGAGGTGGCAGGAAATGCCACAATTTGGGGTGAGCAAAATCCATGGTTCAGTGCATGGAAAACTGTCGATACTTATAAAGGGCAAGTACCTGTCATTGTACCTTTAGGGGACACCCAAGATTTTGGTGAGGTGAATGAAAGAGATCCTTTATCCTATGATTTGGATAAACTCCAAATAATGAAAGATCGATATAAGGCTCGTAAGGTATTTATTTCGATCCTCAATGATCGCCAAGAAATCCTCCTGTACGACGCTAGCGGTTATCAGCCGATTTTGGTGAAAACATTCACTGTCAGCGATGTGAGTCCAGAAATCCTACAGGGCTTTGTAAAAACAGTGCATAGTTTTATGCAGCGTGATTGGAAAGAACAAACTGCTATTTCTGAAAATTCACCGCAAGGGACATTGCAAGTGATGGTTTATTTTAATGGCCTTGGTGAATGGATATCATTACGTTCGGCGCTTGACCGTGTGACGGCAGTGGATAGTTATGACATGATTAATTTGAATGCCGATCATGCCGAAATTAAATTAAATTTCGCAGGGTCGTTTCAACGTCTATCTTTGGCCTTAGAGCAAGAAGGACTTGTGATTGAGCAGCCTGAAATTCAAGGCCAGTATGATAGCTTTGGGAATTATTTTTATAAGGCGGCTAATCAAAAACCAATTTTGAGAAAATTGTAATGACAAATACAGTGAGGCAATATGCGCTGGATTTTCCGCACCGTAGTGCCTATGGGCGCGAGGACTTTTTAATTGCGCCATGTAATGAGGCAGCTGTTAAATGGATTGATTTATGGCCCGATTGGCCTGCACCTGCACTTGTGCTTTATGGCGAGGCAGCAAGCGGAAAGACACATTTATCCTATGTTTGGCAAGATCGTGTTGATGCGTTGAGACTGCCTGTCCAAGATTTAATTGGTGCCGATTTCAGCCGAATTTTTACTAAGGCTAAAGCGCTTATCATTGAGGATGTTGATCAGCTAATTGGCGATATTGAGATCGAAAAATCACTCTTCCATTTGTATAATATGGCGAAAGAAGAACAGGGACATATTCTGCTGACCGCCCATAGTGTAGCTTCATCTTGGGATTTTAAATTGCCTGATTTAAGGTCACGTTTATGTGCTGCACCTTCTGTATCAATTCATGCGCCTGATGATATGCTATTGAATGCTGTGTTGGTGAAAATGTTTATGGATCGCCAATTAGAAGTTTCTGAGGATGTGCTGAATTATATTAGCAGCCGCATTGAAAGAAGTTTTTCCTATATTCGCCAACTTGTCGAGCGAGCCGATAAAATTGCTTTGGCAGAGAAAAAAGGTATTACCATTCCAGTCATACGGCGGGTTCTTGAACAAATGTAATCTCGCCGCTCTCTATATCTTTCCAGCTATTAATATCAAAAACTATTTCCGTGAGCGTGCAAGGCCTATAACCCATTGCCAAATAACTATGTTGTTTCATAGATTGTGGACTAGCTAAGCGCTGAATAATATGCGGAATTGACGGTGCATGGCCGATAATTAAAAGATTATTGTCGTTGTCATCGCAATTATATATTTCTCGAAATAACCCCTCATGTGATGCTTCAAATAAATGTTCATTGACTGTGATGTTTTTTAAGCCAGCGTGTAAGGCGGTGTCTTGTGTTCTTTTTGCAGGAGAACAGTAAATACAGTCAAAGTTGAAACCTTGTTCATCAATAACTTTTGATAAATTAAGGGCCTGTACAATACCTTTCTCAGTAAGGGGGACATTGAGGCCAAGCCCTGATTCACGATCGGCATGTCTTAGTAGGTATAATTTCTTCACCGAGCCAGTGTAGAATATTTTGGCGCATTTTCCATGGTTTTTAATGTCTGAACAATATCAGCCCAGAAAGCCACGTGTTCTTTGTAATCGGTAAAACGAATATCGCACAAATCTGGTGCATCAGCCGTTACGCCTAGGCCTTTTCCACCAGTACCTTGAGCAATAATCATTGCGGATTCATCTGCTGAACGGCTATCCCCTGCATAATAAATAGTTTTGCCTTGAAAGCTATGCATCTTTGAAATATTGCGAAGCGCTATACCCTTATCTAAGCCTTTTGGTAGAATTTCGATATAAGAATTATCACGTACAACTTGATGTTTTTCGTAATAACCTTGTAATAAAGCTTCTCCGTGTAATAAATCATTCGCCAATTCGACAAGGCGACGTGCAAATTTTTCTCTTTTTTGAATATCGCCACAAACGCCTGTGAATTGCAGAGTGAGTGTTTGCTCTTTGTGATCTTCAACGCTTAAAGCGTTTAAGTCTAAATTATCTGTGTTGCCTTCGGTCATAATTTCGGCTTTTAAACGATCAATGCATTCTTGTCTGAAGATAGCTTTTATCATTTCGATATCATGGCCATTTTGCTTATGTAACACTTCATAATTAACACGGATCATTGCGCCATTTTCTGTGGCACGAATACCTTTGAATTCAGGCATAACTGTTTCTAAATAAATAGAGGGACGACCTGTTAAGATAGCAACGGCACCATGCGTGCGTTGTGTCAAATAGTTAAATATATCCGTAAGCTCTTGATTGACAGGTAGCTTATCATGGTTACCTGGTGTATCATTGGCACAGGTTTGATCCATGTCATATGCCATGGCCGCACGGCCTTCGACGATATCTCGGATAATTTGCGTTTTAAGCGCAGTTTTTTGCGCATGGGTGGCAAACATTATTTTGCGAGCACTAAACTTGGCGGTATTTGATGAAGAAAGCTTGCTGGAGTATGCGCTCTTTTAGCGTGCATTTCTGCGGTATAATCAGCTGCAATTACATGGCTGTTCTCAAGAATCGGTTTCATCAGTGAGCAAAAGTCACTGTAAGTAAGTTCTTTACCTTTTGCTTCTGCTATCTGTATAAGGAAATTATATATATAAACGCTTTCTATAGGATCTTGTGCGACAGTGCGGGCATTGCGAAAAGCATTTTGCAGTTTTGTTACATATGATTCAGACATATTGAAAGTCAGATTGCGATCTTGATCGTCTATCCAAATACCTTGCTGAAGGTTTGCAATCATTGCGCCAGCGGTTTCAATTGTTGCTTTTACTTTTGCTGCAGTCATGTTTTCTCTCCTTGTATAGAGTGTTTATGCGTAATAATGACTTTTTTGTAAATCATTTCTTACGATGCGCTGCAGAATAACCGAGATATTTAATTATGTCAAGTTTTTGATGATTTTGCCTTTTTTAAGGCCGATCATCAGCTTACCTTTTAAAAGATTTTCGGCATCTTGTCCGAATACTTTGTAACGCCAGCCTTGAAGCAGCGGTAAGTCTTCAGTGTTGTCCATGGCGAGCTGCTCGAGGTCGCTAGCATTAGCAATCATTTTTGCGGCTAGACCATGTTCATGGGCATTTAACTTTAGCAGTAATTTGAGCATATCTAGAACAGCGCTGATATCAGTTGCTGCTCTCGGTTTTTTCATGGGCAGATCGATTTCAGCTGTTTCGGCGGTGTCCACAGCGGTTTTGATGACTTTTAAAAGATTGGTACAATGATGACCCGATTTGTAATGATCGGGTAGCGAACGAATGCGGGTTAATTGATCGGGCTTTGTCGGATGGATCATGGCTAATTGCGCCAATACTTCATCTCTTAATATACGTGTTTTAGGGATGTCTTTATCTTGAGCAAATTGTTCTCGCCATGCCGCTAAGGCTTTTAAAACTATATAATCAAGGCGTTTTCCTGAACGAATTTTGATCCGTTTCCATGCTTCTTCTGGGTCGTTTTTATAGGTTTTCGGATTAGAAAGAATCTTCATTTCTTCTTCTATCCAATCTAATCGCTTTTGCTTTTTTAGATCAGCAGACAGTTTGATATAAACCGTAATTAGATAAGTCACGTCACCTATGGCATATTTAAGTTGTGCCTCGCTTAAAGGACGTAACGCCCAGTTCGTGAATTGTCGGCTTTTATCGATTTCTTCTTTGCAAATTTGTTGTACAAGCGTGTTGTAACCAATTTGATCGCCATATCCTAAGACAGAAGCAGCAACTTGTGTGTCAAAAATAGGAGTAGGGAGCTTGCCGTCCATGAGTTGATAGAAAATCTCTAGATCCTGTTTCGGCGCATGAAACACTTTGAGGATTTTTTTATCAGCAAATATTTTTAATAAAGGACTTAAATCTAATCCTTTGGCTAAAGGGTCAATTGCAACGGGTTCAATGCCTTCGCCACCCACTTGAATCAAGCATAATTGCGGGTAATACGTCTTTTCCCGCATAAATTCTGTATCGACTGTGATGAATGAGGGCAATTTTTGTGCACAAAAGGCTTTGAGGTCTGAATTGTTTTCAATTAACTGCATAAATCTTGTCATGCCCGCCTTGTGCGGGCATCCGTTCAGGTTAGGGTTTCATATAAATCCTGCCAATCAGGATTAAATTCTTCAATAATTTTCATCTTCCATTTTCTTGGCCATCTTTTTAATCTTTTCTCTCTAGTGATAGCTGTTTCAGGATCATCATAGATTTCAAAATAGACAAGTGTCTTTATACCATATCTTTTTGTAAAAGAGTCTGCGATTTCTTCTTTATGTTCCCAAATTCTTTTTTGTAAATTGGATGTAAACCCAACATAGAATGTGCTATTTTTTGCTTTGGCTAATATGTAGACATAGTATTTTTTTGGTTGCATATTATACCAGATACCCGCATAAAGCGGGTATGACAACTAGATAATAAAAAGAAGAGAAATAAAGCATGCATGCATATCGCACCCATAAATGTGGTCAATTAAGAACTGAGAACGTCGGGGAGACCGTTAAATTATCAGGCTGGATCCATAAAAAACGTGACCATGGTGGTGTCGTGTTCGTTGATTTGCGGGACCATTACGGCTTGACGCAATGTGTTGTTGATGAAGGCTCACCTTTGCTTAAAACACTTGATGATTTGCGTCATGAATCAGTGATTACTGTTACCGGTAAGGTCGTTGCACGTTCACCAGAGACAGTGAATGAAAAATTGCCAACAGGTGGCATTGAAGTCCGTATTGAAGATTTAGAAGTACAATCGGCTGCTGATGTGTCACCAATTGTTGTGCATGCTGAAGAAGATTCAGGCGAAGAAACACGACTTAAATATCGCTATCTTGATCTTCGTCGTGAGAAGATGCAGCGTAAAATGAAGCTGCGCTCAGGTGTGATTGCCTCTATCCGTAAACGTATGTGGGATATGGATTTCACAGAATTTCAAACACCGATTCTAACAGCAAGCTCACCAGAAGGGGCGCGTGACTTTATTGTACCGTCTCGTCTGCATCCAGGTAAGTTTTATGCGCTACCACAAGCGCCGCAACAATTTAAACAGCTGACGATGATGTCTGGTTTTGATAAATATTTCCAAATTGCGCCTTGTTTTCGTGATGAAGATGCCAGAGCAGATCGTTCGCCGACAGACTTTTACCAGCTCGATGTTGAGATGAGCTTTGTCACACAAGAAGATATCTTTAATGTGATCGAGCCTGTGATGCGTGGTATTTTTGAAGAATTTGGTGACTTTACGGGCGAGCGTATTACGATCCCAGAAGGTGCCTTCCCCCGTATTCCATATAGCGAATGCATGCTGAAATATGGTTCAGATAAACCTGACCTGCGTAATCCCTTAGAGATTTGTGATGTAAGCAGCGTTTTCGCACGTGATGATGTTGAGTTTAAAGCTTTTAAAGGTGTTGTGGAGCAGGGCGGTGTTGTCCGTGCAATTTGTGCACCACAAGTGGCAGATCAACCACGTTCATTTTTTGATAAGTTAAATGGTTGGGCGCAAAAAGAAGGTGCGCCTGGTTTGGGCTATGTTTTGTTTAAAGATGGTGAAGGCGCTGGGCCAATTGCTAAGTTCATACCTGCCGCAGCACAAGAGGCGCTGAAAGAAATAACAGGTGCTAAAGAAGGTGATGCAATTTTCTTTGTATGTAATAAAGAAATGGAAGCAGCAAAATTTGCAGGTAAAGCCCGTGAAGCAATCTGTGATGCGATGGGTAATCGTGAAACAGGTGTTTTCAAATTCTGCTGGATCGTTGACTTCCCAATGTACGAATATGATGAAAAGGCCAAGAAGGTTGATTTCTCTCACAATCCGTTCTCTATGCCGCAAGGTGGTATGGAGGCATTGGAAACAATGGATCCTTTGGATATTCTTGCGTATCAATATGATATTGTTTGTAACGGCTATGAATTATCATCTGGTGCGGTACGTAACCATAAGCCAGAAATCATGGAAAAAGCCTTTTCAATTGCTGGATATAGCAAAGACGTTTTGGAAGCTAAATTTGGCGGTATGTTAAACGCTATGCGTTTTGGTGCCCCTCCGCACGGCGGTATTGCCCCTGGGATTGACCGTATCGTGATGTTGCTTGCCAATGAGCACAATATCCGTGAAGTAACACTTTTCCCAACGAATAATGCTGCGGAATGCTTGATGATGAATGCGCCATCTGAAATGGATCCAAATCTATTAAAAGATGTGCATATCAAATTGGATTTACCAAAGATAAAAGATAAAGAAAAAGCCGCTTAATAGCTATTTAGGTATATATTGTTGTGCGAGCATATAAACAGTTGGTGCAGCTAGGATGCTTAATACTATTACAAGAGGTCTTTTCGCTACGAACGACACGGCCATTTGATGAATATTTGAAAGCCCTGTGCTTCTTTTATTAGATCCTTTGGTGTCTGGTGTATGACGATCTTCTCTCAAGTGAGCAATAAGCTTTTTTAAGTGCTCAAGCTCTTTGTCGAAGCGTTCGAAATTAGCTTTCTGTATAGGATCGTCTTTACGGAATCCCTCAGGTATTTGGTCTATAAGGCTTTTAAGTAAAAGGCCTTTTTTGCCGTCAAAATTATCTTGTCTATCTAGGTCATAGGCTCTGCGTATCATCCATATCAATTGATCTTGCAATACTTCTTCTAATGTTGGCGCGTTCCTACCCATATGAGAAAAAGGGGTGTCTTCAGCTACGTAGTTAAAGGCAAAATCTGAACAACTAGGGCCGCCAATCGCTGTTATTTCAAATGGATAATTATTTAAGTAGAAAATATTCGGTTCTATTTCATCTTGGCGCATATCAACAAAATCTAAGTGACTATTTAGAGAGAGTAGTAATTCTGGCATAAAATTGAAGAATGCTGTCTGGCGTTTGACGGCGGCTTGTGCGAGTTCAAGTATATCTTGGTCAGTTTGTGACGATTTTTTGCCTGAAAAGCCTTGGTTAAAGGCCCTTGAGGCACGTAAGCTATTAACAATGCGTTCTTCTAAGTCTTCTAAATATTTACTCATGCTGTCTCCATTTATGTTAAAAACATTAGGGCGAGGTATTCTTTCTGTCAAATGAAAAAAAACCGCCCGAAGGCGGTTTTAAATTCTTTAATAATAGCTTTGATTAAATATTATCCGACAATCTGATCTTCTGTGAAAAATTGTGCGATTTCAATTTTCGCATTTTCTTCTGAGTCAGAGCCATGCACTGAGTTTTCACCGATTGAAAGGGCGAATTCTTTACGCACAGTGCCTTCCGCTGCTTCTGCTGGGTTTGTGGCACCCATAACATCACGGTGTTTTGCAACAGCGTCTTCGCCTTCAAGAACTTGAACAACAACTGGCTCAGAAATCATGAAATCAACCAGTTCACCGTAAAATGGGCGTTCTGCATGTACTTCATAGAATTTTTCAGCTTGTTGACGTGTCATTTGAATGCGGCGTTGACCAACAATGCGTAGGCCAGCGGCTTCAAATTTAGCGTTAATCGCACCTGTAAGGTTACGTTTTGTCGCATCTGGCTTAATAATTGAAAAAGTGCGTTGTATCGCCATGGGGGTTCTCCTTAAATTCTGTGATATGTGAAGGCTTTATATCCGAGCTATCTAAGGATTGCAACCCCTCAAATTCGCCAGAATTTAGGCAAGAAGAAACCCGGGGTCGAGGGGTAAGGGCGATCCCGGGTTCTTTAGATTAACCTGCCCTTGGGGTTCACGGTTAGGGCATGGAGGAGCAGGTTAAAAGCTGGCAAATGCTTGTCTGGGGTGTAATGAGGGTAATATGGAGCACATATAAGGGTTAAGCCTTGCCAGTATCTGTAAATTTCGTTTCTTTTTTTATCGTATAAACGTCTCTCCTGTTTACGTATAAGGCGTATTGCTTATTCAGGTATAATATTGCGAGAAGCATGCCAAAAAATAACATGCAAATATAAATTTAAGTTATTGATTTCATTTGATTTTATAATAATTGGCATGAGGAAAAACATGCAGAGCGGTAAAAATTGCCTGCTTATCAGGTACAATTTCAACGATCTCTTGCAGCTTTGCTATATTCGCTTATAGTAGAAGGTCATGAAACTATATAAATTATATGTTGTTTTGCTCGGGTTAGGATTGTGCTTTATCACTTATCAGAGTGCACAAGCGGCCATACCGTATTTATTATCTCAATCTAAACAAGATAAGAGTGTTCTGGAGAAGATTCAGCCTCATAAAGCACTGTATGACATAGCACTTGTTTCTTCACGTAGTGGTTCTCAAATTATTGATGTTAAAGGACAAATGTTTTACGAATGGAGCGCTAGCTGTGAGGGTTGGATCACGAACCACCGATTCAATTTACAATATACATATGCGGATATTGGTACTGTTGAGATTAAAAGTGACTATTCCACATTCGAAAGCTTTGATGGCAAGGGCTTTGATTTCTCAACACGCCGTTTGAAAGATGGCGAAGTCATTGAAGAATATCGTGGTCACGCTGATTCTCGGACGGGCATGGTAAATTATTCTGTACCCGAAGGTTTGAGTTTTAAGTTGCCCAAAAACACAATTTTTCCGATAAGCCACACATTATCTATGCTCGGTAATTTGAAAGCTAATAAAAGATTTTATAACGCCAAAGTGTTTGATGGGTCAGATGATGTCGGGCCGTATGAAATTAATGCATTTTTTGGCAAAGCTTCGACATTGCCTGTTCCAGAGCATAAAAATATAGAAAAAGATTTAATCAGTAAAACCTCTTATGCATCTCGACTGGCCTTTTTTCCCATGGCAACTCAAGAGCAACAGCCGGAATACGAGATGAGCTTTGCACTACAGACAAACGGTATTATACCGAATATGCTTGTTGAGTACCCTGACTTTCAAGTCAAACAAAGTTTGTCGAGTCTTGAAGCATTGCCTTGGCCGTCAGCTTGTGAGGATAATAAGTAATGAATAAAGATGTAATGGGTAAGAAAGTCCTTATTGTTGAGGATAATGATCTAAATATGAAGCTTTTTACAGATTTGTTAGAAGCGCATCAAATTGTTACACAACAAGTTCAAGATGGCACTAAAGTTGTTGATGCTGCCCGTAAGTTCATGCCCGACCTTATTTTAATGGATATTCAACTCCCAGAAGTGTCTGGCCTAGATGTAACCCGCTGGCTTAAAGAAGATGAGGCGTTGAAGCATATTCCTATTATTGCTGTTACAGCCTTTGCGATGAAGGGTGACGAAGAAAAAATCCGTCAAGGTGGCTGTGAGGACTATATCTCTAAGCCAATTGATGTGATGGGATTCATTGAGAAAATTAGAAAATACCTTACAATAAAAAGCGATTCAAAGGACTCGAATTCAAAGAAGAAGTCTAAAACAAAAAAAAGTGAGAAAGAGGGGTCTTAAATGTCTGCACGCGTTCTTGTCGTTGACGATATTCTGCCCAATGTAAAACTGTTGGAAGCAAAGCTTAGCAGTGAATATTATGAAGTGATTACAGCCTTGAGTGGTGAAGAGGCATTAAAGAAGATCGCTTCCGATGGCCCTGATATTGTTCTTTTGGATGTTATGATGCCAGGCATGGATGGCTTTGAAGTGTGTAAGCGTATTAAGGCAGATTCTCGCATGGCACATATTCCTGTTGTTATGGTGACTGCTTTGACCGATGCCACTGACCGTGTGAAAGGCCTAGAGGCAGGGGCGGATGACTTTTTAAGTAAACCAGTCAATGATACAGCTTTAATGGCACGCGTGCGCTCGCTCGTTCGTTTAAAGATGACTGTTGATGAATGGCGTATTCGTGAAAATACAGCGACCGCCTTAGGTGTTACAGACGAGAAGGCTGAAGATGAAAAAGTTGATAGCGCAAAGATTCTTGTTGTAGAAGATCAAGCTTTTGAGTCCGATAAGTTTGTCGAGACCTTACAACGAGACCACCATGATGTGACTGCTGTAGAAGACGGTATTAAGGCCATGGAAGCGGTCGGTAAAAAGGATTTCGATATCATTATGATATCACTCAATATGTTAGAAGAAGATGGGCTTCGTCTTGTTTCACATCTTAAATCAAATGAAAAAACACGGGCTGTGCCGATCTTAATGGTGGGTAATGAAGAAGATATGCACCGTATTGCTCATGGTTTGGAAATAGGTGCACATGATTATATTATCCGCCCAGTAGATCGTAATGAGTTGCTGGCTCGTGCACGCACACAGATACGTCGTAAACGTTTCCAAGAACGGTTGCGTGCCAATTACGAAGTTAGTCTTAATATGGCACTAACTGATACGCTGACAGGACTTTATAATCGTCGTTATTTAACGGTTCACTTGGAAAAATTACTGCGCCGTAACGAAGAAAGTCATAAATCAATTACAGTTCTTCTATTTGATATTGATTATTTTAAAAAAGTAA
>MDSV01015956.1_pt1 | contig 53264 bp, 45 predicted proteins | sample 810851 | NCBI WGS metagenome assembly MDSV01 (sample SAMN05326640, study PRJNA326480) | marine metagenome | isolation source: seawater | place: Atlantic Ocean: North East | collected 2012
ATCCCGTCGTCCCCGCCAATTGGCCAGATAGCTCAGTCGGTAGAGCACTTGTCTGAAAAACAAGGGGTCGGCAGTTCGATTCTGCCTCTGGCCACAAAGTTTTTTGACTTCCTTGTTTTCTGAGATAACGACCATCTTTAACTTCCTGATTGATATGACAATATTACTAAATTCATATAAAAACAGTGACTAAATCGTGACACGCTTACAACTTAATAGTGATTAATGTAAGAGGATTTAAGTATAAATTGCATACCTGAAGCTAATATTAAGTTTATTGTGAAAAATCGTATAATTACATTAGATTTTATAAGGACCTTGGCAGCTTTAGTAATTATTATTTATCACTATATTCATTTTTCTTATGAATACCCTTCAAAAATATATTTAAGAGAGAGATGGTTTGCCAATAATGAAAAATAAGATCATATTGCCAAGTTTTTTAAATCCATATAAAATTCAAGACTTAACTCGTATCGGAAATCCAAATGATGGAGGCTACATTGTCAGCAATCAGGACATTCTTAATTCAAAATACTTAATTTCACTGGGAATAAGTTTTGATTATTCATTTGAAAAAGAATTTTTAAAAAAGAATAGCAAAATTAAAATTTATACATTTGACGGGTCAGTTGGGTTTAGATATTTTCGTAAAAATTGTAAATATAGAATTAAAAAATTTTTAATAAATCCAACTAAAAAAAATCTTTTTAGAGCATTAGTTAGATTAAAGTTTTTTTTAGATTTTTGTATATTTTTTAAATTAAATCTATCTAGCAAAATTAAGCACTCAGAAAAATTTGTGTCTTCAAATAAGATTATTTTTAAAGATTTTGAAAATTCTTATGGTTATAAACCAGAATTTATTTCATTCAAAGATATATTTTCTAGAAATTTATACAACGTTTTTTTAAGTATCGATATAGAGGGCGGGGAATATGATTTGCTGGATGAGATATGTGGATATAGCAATAAAATAACAGCTCTAAACATAGAGTTTCATGATGTAAATAAAAATTTAGAAAAAATTAAAAAATTTATTAATGATTGTAATTTGCTTTTGATACATACCCATATAAACAATTTTGGACCTATATCAGACGGCATTCCAACTGTTCTTGAATTGAGTTTTTCAAGAAAATTAGAAAAAAGTAATTTTCACAATTTTCAATTGGTCAATTGCTTGCCACTAGCTTTAGACCAAAAAAACAATAAAAATGGTATGGATTATTCAGTTACATTTAAGTAAATTACTCTAAAATGGAAATTAAATGTTAAATAAAATAAAAAATAAGTTAAAACTTTTATTAAGATTTCATGAACTTAGACAAATTACTTTTAACGATTATTCAGAGTACAAAGAATATTTTGTTCAAGAGGATAAAAAATCAACCTGGGATCCATCAGCATTTTCTAATATAATTGAAAAAAATTTAAACAATAAAAGTGATTTGAACCTTGTTGAAATTGGAGTTGCACGGGGCTCTACTTCAAAATTCACCATAAAAAGACTGAGTGATAAGATTTCGTCGTATACAGGTATAGACCCCTATGAAAGTAATTATGATAGGAAAGATGGATTTTCATATTATAACCAAGATTTAATGGACAATCTGTACAAATTTGTTATTGAAAAAGTTAATGATCCTAGATTTAAATTAATCCGAAAAAAATCTAATTTGGCACATCTTGACTTTGAAGATAATTCAATTGATGCAATTTATATTGATGGCAATCATAGCTACGAAGCGGTGATTGACGATATTAAGTATTGGAGCCCAAAAGTTAAGCAAGGAGGTCTAATTATTGGAGATGATTATCTTACATTTGAAGGAGTAAGAAAAGCTGTGAATGATTCTTTTTTAAACTTTAATGAGTCTGGAAATACGTGGTTTATTGAAAAATAGTTTACACAGAAAAGAAAAAAAAATCCTAGTTATCACCGGTAGTGATAAGATTTCAAATAATCTAATAAAAGAGATAAATTTACTAGAAAAAAACTTAAAAATTATAAGAGATAGAAGTTTAAATACAAAAAAAATTCTAAAATTAATTTTTAAGTCAAAATCTTTAACTTTTAAATTTTTATTTAATGCAGTTTTTTCTGAAATGCTTAGAAAGAATATAAAGGTTCCAAATATAAGAGATTTTCGAAATAAAAAAGAACTTAACGATTTGTTGTTAGAGTTTAAGCCTGATTTGATACTAGTTTTTAGGGCAAGTTACATTTTTCCAATAGATATTATAAAACATTACGAAATAATAAATTTCCATTGTTCAGATATAACAAATGAACTTTATAAAGGTTTAGGTTCAATTTATAAATCATACAAATTAAAAGAAACCTCACCTAAAGTTTCTGTACATAGAATAACACCAGAAATAGACAAAGGAGAGATTTTGCTACAACAAGAATACTTTTTTGATTTTAATAAAGGGTATACTCATAATGAGAATTTAGCTTTTAGATCGGGGATAGATACTTTAGTAAGTTTTATAAAAGATTTTTAATTTATATGTTTTAAAATTTCAAAAAAATTTTGTAACTTATTACCTTGCTCAAATAAAAGCAAAAGAGAGGCCTAAATAAAAAAATATAATCTCCTATTTTCAAAATATAATATTTTTTTAATATTAACCATTATCTATATACCGTTGTTTAAATATTTTATTGATTTAAACAATAATAAAGGTCACACATTTATGACTGCAGACTGGTTGATAAATTATAATTATGGATTTTTAAATAGAGGGATGTTCGGTACTTTATTCATAAATATATTTGACAATCAAGAATCCATGCTAGATTCCCTATCATTTATATTGATTGCTGTTTACATTTTTATATTTTATTTTTTATCTAAAATATTTAACTCTTTCAATCAAAATATTATTTCTGTAGTTTTGATATTTTCACCAGCAACATTTTTATTCAACATATATGATTCTCAGGGATCTTTTAGAAAAGAAATTATTGGAATTCTTGCATTAGTTATCTTAGCTTCAAACATAAGTTCAATAAAAGAGTATCAAATTTATCTAAGTGGTTTAATTTATACTATTGCTATTTTTTCACATTCAGTAAATTTATTTTTTTTTACAACAATAATTTATATTTTGTTCATCAAAATGAAGTCTGTGAATTATAGATACTATTTTTTATTTATTGGTTCAACGTTCGCAAATTTATTATCAAATGTTTTATTTTCAAATTCTGAAGATGAACTTAAAATTAAAAGAGATTTGATATGTGAAGATTTAGATAAACTAGAATTATCAAATTTATGTGGATATGGATCATTTGAATTTTTAACCTGGGATTTAAATGCTACATTTCTAATAACACAAAATTATATAATTAATGAAAATAGAGAGTCATCATACTTATACATACTCTTATTTTGCATATCAATTCTCCCTTTGCTTTTTGATAAAAATAATTACAAGCAAATTAAATACTATCTATTAGTAGGTATTTCGTTTACCCCTCTTTTTTTATTAGCTTATGATTGGGGTAGGTGGATTTACATTGTTTCTATATGTTTTCTCATAATATATTTAAGTTCGGATAGTAAAGAAAAAAATAATAAATATTTATATGCTTTTATTATTTATCCTTTCATATTTAGAGTTGAACATTGCTGCAATCCGCTTACGAATTTTGAAGGAAATTTTTTCATAAAAAATATCGAATATATTTTTGCAAACTTCTTTAATATTTTTAGATGAAGAACTTGGTGAGAAATTATTTATACTGTTTTTAAAGATATATTTTTTACAATGTTTTAAACAAATAATTTTATGAAAACTGTGTTAAGCGGTAAGTACAAGCGAACTTTATTAATAATATTTTTTATTTATTTAGTTTTATTATCTTTTTTGATTTCACTTAGTTTTGGTTTAAGTGAAGCTCTAATTGATTACAAGGAATTTGGGATAGAAGATAGGTGCCAATACTCCTTAAATCAAATCAATTTTTATGATATCCAAGAAGCAAATAAAAAAATTATTGTTTACAAAGATTATTTCACATCAATATTCAAACTTGATCAGATCACATGTGTAAATAAAGTAACAGAGATTCAAGATGGATGGCCTGAAATTAGGATAAAAGTAGGATACGATAATTCATTATTCCAACTATTAAAATTTTTTGGGTTCTTGATAATACTTTTGCTTTTTATATCAAATGAAAAATTACATAAACAGTTTTCTTTAATTGTCCTTATTCTATTTAGCTTATTTATAAACTTTATGTTTAGTTCAGATTTTAGAAATCCAGAATTCCCAGGATTTTATACTTATGAATTTCTACTCCTTGAAGTACTTGTAATATATTTTGTTTATTTAAAGATAAAAAATCCAGAATATTTAAAAACACTTACAGAAAAAATAATAGGAATATTTTATCCTAATTTAAATAAATACATTTATTTGATTGTTCCAGTTTTTGTAGGATTATTAAATTTAAATAAATTTAATAACAAAAGTTTTCCTGTGATCCAAGAATATTTAATTAGTTATGAATTTGGATTTGTAAGGAGGGGTTTTCTTGGAACTCTATTCAATTTATTTTCTGATGATATCTTTAGCATCGCTTATTTATATATCCCAATTGTTATATTTTTAATTCATTTCATTTATACCTATTTGATTTTAAAAATTTATGATTACTCAACAAAATCACCAATTGATATTATTTTAATCTTTTCCCCAGCACTGATAGGCCATCAAATTTATACAATTAGTGGTGGACCAGCCAATAAAGAAATATTTGGATTAATTAGTGTTCTATTAATAGCTTATTACTCACTAATCAATAATAAAAGATTATATATTCTGGGTGCTTTTTTGCTTAACCTTTCCTTTTATATTCATGAAGTGAATTTATTTTTTATTTTTTTAATGATTTACATGCTTAGAAATAAGAAGTATTTTTTCTTTGTAGCTTTCTCGACCCTTACAAATTTAATAATGTTTTTATATAACTACCTTAATACAGAAAATATAAACTATATTGCTGACAAACTTTGTAATGAGTATTATATAAATTTTCAAAATATGGGATGTGATAAATCATATTATTTAAGGCAAGATTTTTTTTCATCTCTTGAAATGGTTTACTCAACAGTATTTGCTGACAATAAATATTTTTTAGTATATGGAGCTTATCTTTTACTGGCACTTGCTCCACTGCTAATAAATGGTTTTTTTGTAAAAAATAAATTACTAACGTTTATTGTACTTTTAAATATTTTTCCATTGTTTGTCACTGCTATTGATTGGGGAAGATGGTTATTTGTTTTGCTAAATATGTTAACAATATTATATTTTCACAGCAGTAGTTATGAGAATACTACTATCAAAACAACAGATATTGTTAATTTGATAGTATTTGGTTTGTCATATTTAATTTTATGGAGGGTTCCCTACTGCTGTGTAGACGATTTAAATATTATTTATTTATTAAGAGTTAATAAGTTAAATATTTCTTATTTTATACCAATAGCCTTCTTTGTATTTAGTAGCTATAAAGAGATAAAAAATAAAAAATTAATTTAAAGATTTCTCAAGACTATTAAGAAATTTAATAGGAAGCAATCTAAGGGCAAAAGATATTAACAAAAGTTTGTAATTTGGATAGGTAATGCCAGTATTTTTAATTTTTCTATATATAAGCCCAGCAGCTTCTTTTTTACTTAGTGTGAAAAGTAAATCTTTATGATCTTTTGACATCCTAGTTTTTATTTTCCCAAACCTAAGAAACAAAACGTTTTTAACTCCCAAGCTATCTATAGAATTTTCCAGCATATTCTTAGTATTCCCGTATATATAATTTTTAAATCGAGGCTTTACTGCTGCAATACTTGAAATATAAACGTATTTTTCAATATTTTCTAATTTAGAAAGTTGTTGAGTTAGGAAAAATGGAATTTGAAAATTTATTTTATAAGTCAGTCTAATTTCTTCAGTTGATGGAAATTGTATAGGCCTATTTTCTGCTAAAAAACCGTTGAAAAAAATAACGTAACAGGAGGGTAATTTTTTAACGTAATTGATTACCTTATCAATATCGTCACGATAATCTCCTATTTCTAAATCGCTTTCAATTCTATTTCTTGATATTCTGAAAAATTCACTTTCTTTGTTTGAATTGAATTGAATAAATGCCTTAGCCAATTCACTATCTGCTCCAATAATTAAATAATTATTCACCACGTTTTAAGACCAAGCCGATTAGACAGTTCAGATTGATAAATATTTTTTGGATCTAATTTTTTTAAAATCTTTTCCCATTCTTTATAATTTGGATACATTTCTCGAAATTCATCAGCATTAAGCGTCGAGTCTTTTGCCAGATAAATTTTTCCTGCATGTTCAATTAATTTTCTATAAAAATGTCTTATTGATTTATTATCAAAATTTTCATATGGAAAATCTACAGCAACAGTCCAACCATTTTGATGAAATGATAAGTTATTATAATTTTTTGAATTATTAAGTTTTTTTATACTGCACAATATCGGGAATTGATTATGTATTAAAAGATTGATTAATTCTTCTAAATTTGGTTCTTCATTATTTGGAATAGAAAACTGTACTTGAATAATTTTTCTATTTTTAGAAACATTTCTCGTATCAGTCAATAAGCCCAGAGGATATAAAGCTTTTTGAATATCTACTATATTATTTTGAAATAATTTATTTTTGAAATAGTATGCTTTATTAACAAAGGACATACTACCCAAAAAATTTTTTCCTATAAAAGGTATGGAAATATTAAGTTCATTATTTTTGCCCCTAGATTTACTTTTTTTAAAGTTTCCATATTCTTTATAATTTTCAATGACCCAATAGTTTTTTCTATTAAGTAAATCAACCCAGCATACGGTATAAACTTCGTTTTCAAAAGCAATACTTGATAAGAGGTTTCCTATGCCTGAACCAGTTTTGATTGATTTACTATAAAAATCAGAGTAGCTGGGTAATTGATCATTGAAACTACAGCCCAAGATAGACCCAGTTAGGCCGTATCCACCGATAGTAGATTCAAAAATTTCGACTTCCTTATCTCTTGAGACCACTAATTTTTCTCTATTTGGAAGTTGAATGTAGATCTCTTTAATATTTCTTTCGAAACTTCCTCCCCATATGTTATCTTTGCCATGAGTATCTGATGCTACAGCACCTCCTAGAGTGACGTTACTTTTGCCTGGAATTCCATAAAGTCCAATTTTGTTTACTGTAAGCAGATCGTTTATTGTTTTTGAAGAAGAAAAAAAATCTTTTTCAGTATCTAGTTTTTCACTTTTGATTGCGTGTAAGTTCTTCGGAATGAAACAGTCTCCATATGAATTTTGATTTCCAACATTTATTATTCCTTGATTGATTTTATCTGTAAAGGAAATTTCTTTGCTAATATTATTTCCCCAGGAAGCTAATAATTTTTTTTCCATAAATTTAAGCCTATCTGTTTATACGTAATAGAAAAGAACAAATAAAGTAAATACAAAAAAAATTTTGATTTTTAAGTTTTTTATTTGAAAAACAGTTCTAGATATATCTTCAAGAAGCCCCTGGTTTGACATGGAAATTAAATCTCTCAGGACTACGATATGCAAAATAAAAAATAAAAACCCAAACAAATAATCTGTGCTTGAGTCAATATAGCCAAATATCCACCACGCTAAGACAGTATTTAAAATTATGAGTAAAGTATTTACAACCAAAGAAATTTCAATTTTAAAATTTTGAAGGGATATTTTTTCTTTTAATTTGTTTGTGTAATTACCAATATTTAAAATTGAATTCTTTTTTAAATAAAAAATAAACATACTTAAAAAGAAGATATAAAGTACTAGTTGATATGTCAGGGTTATTTCAGATAGTACGCTTCCAAGAAAAAGTCTATTGATGTACAAAAGTGAAACAACAAAACCATCAAGAAAATTTATATATTTTAATTTATACGAATAAAGAATTGTCAAAATCAAATAATATAGAAATAATTTAAGCAACTCGATACCGTAAAAATAGTAGGTAAGATAAATTGTTGCCAAAAAAATAAAAACAAAAAGAAAAATAGATTCATTTATACTTACCTCACCAGAGGCAATTGGTCGTTTGTTCTTTTGTGGGTGTTGCCTATCTTCTTCATGGTCCTTAATGTCGTTAAGAATGTATGTAGAAGAAACAAACAAAGAAAATAAAATAAACAAACCAAGATGATCAATAATTAACTTTGTATTTGTTATATCTGTCAAAAACAAAGGTATAAAAATTATTATGTTTTTTAACCATTGCCAATACCTGAATAAGTTAAGATATGCTACAAATTGTTTCATAAAACTTTCTTTTATAATTATCAATGTTACATAATAATTCACGACGTAAATAAATTTTTTAAGTATTAAAGGTTTTTGGTATTTACAATAATATTATGATCTCTGTAATTATTCCTACATTTAATTCATCAAAATATTTACAACAGTGTTTAAATTCATTAATAAAGTGCAAGAACATTAATGAAATAGTCATATCAGATGATTTTTCAGATTCAGAAGATTTATTGAATTTAAAAAAAATAATTTCCAATCATCAACTCAAAAACAAAATTAAGCTTCATGAAAATAATATTAATAAAGGTGCTTATCGTAATAAATTAGACTCAGTAAAAAAAGCTAGTTCTGACCTTGTGTATATATTAGATTCAGACAATATTGCGGGATTTAACCTTGAAAATATTGTAGACAAAATAATTAAAATTGATGACGAAACAAGACTTTACGTACCATCCAAAATTTATCATTTTTATAATCATGTAAATATTTTTACACCTCTATACAAGTCTCTTTCTGGAAAGTTGGAGATATTTACAAAAAACGATTTAGTTATTAATAGCCATCAAATAAAAAAAATTTTTGAAGGTGAAGATAATATAATGTATGAAAAAAATAAAAGTATATATTGGATATTGAATATAGGTAATTTTATTTTTAGTAAAGATAATTTTCTAAAAAATGTTGAAAATGAGCAAAATTTTTCTAGAGAAATTTTATCAATGGATGCAGTAGCGTTTACCTATTATTGGTTACGAAATGGCAATACTTTATATTTAATGAAAGATCACTATCATTTTCACAGGAAAAGACAAGATTCAGTTTCTTGGACAGAAAAAGAAAATTCAAAAATATCTAGAAAACATTTTGATAAACATTTTCTTGATATAGGGACTTAATTTGAAAAATTCTTCAAATAAAATTCAGTTAGAAAATTATTTCAGAAGTTATGACTTAGCAAAATTGTCTGATTTTGTATTTTCAGAGACAATTTCAATTGATGAGTTTAATAAAAATAAGAACTTTTATGAAATATTTAGAAATAATGAATTAGTAACTTATATAAATCCAATAGTTTCTCTGTCAGATGGGGATATAGTTTTTTCAAAAACAGAATATGTAAAATCATTATTTAAATTATTACATGGTACTACCTTAAAAGATCTTACGCTTATTACTCATCAATCTGATATTGAAATTAACAACAAACTTTACTCTAAAAAACCAAAAGCTATATCAAGGTGGTTTTCAGTAAATGTTTCTATAGAGAAAGAAGATTTATATTCGATACCTATCGGATTTGCAAATGAGCACTATAACAAGAACATTAACCCTGAAATATACGGTAAAAAAAACCAATCTACCAAAAAAAGTAATCATATATATATAAATTTCAATCCAAATACCAATTACTTCGAAAGAGAAAAAATTTTAAAAACATATAATGACAACAAAGATTTTGTCATAGCTACAAACAATTCAGAAATGGCGGAATATAGAGATGATCTTGAAAAATACAAGTATGTATTATGTCCACCTGGAAATGGGATACAAACACATAGATTATGGGAGGCTATGTATTTTGGTTCTATACCTATAGTGAAAGACAGTATTTTGTATAAAAGTTATAAAAAGCTTAATATAATTTTTGTTGATAATTTTAAAAATATTAAAATTAAAGAACTCGATAAAAACATCAACAATCAAGCTATCCCTTATAAGCAATTTTTTAAAAATTACTACGAAGCTATATTTACAAAAGAAAATAACCAACAGTTAAATAAACATATCCTTGAACTTTCACTTAAATCCCTTAATAACATAAAAAGAAAACATTTATTAGTTTCTAAATTGAATAGGTTATACAAACCAATTAGGTCTAAATTTTATAGAGCATACTTTTCTGTTTTTAAGGTATTTATTATTTTTTAATTTTCTTCTTTTTCTATAAACGACATCATAATTATTGATAAGAAAATTTGTACAGAAATAAATGTTGATGCCAGTCCTAATAAAAATAAAGGATTTTTATGTACAAAAACACCAAGAAAATACTTTTGATATAAAGAAATGCTAAATGTTAAAAATGAAAATGTAAGAAATGTCACAGAAATTTTTCCTAAAACATATCTTGGTGTTTTTGTAAAGCCTGATGTAATTGCAATTAAGATAGAATCTATAGCTATAGGCACAATTCTTGCAAAACTATAATTTGTATTACCAAACATTCTTTTTTTATGATCTACTTTTGTTTGGATTATATTAAAACCTCTCTTTTCAAACAGAGGAAGTAAAATTCGGTGTACGTCCCCGGAAACATTTAAATCATCCAACAAATTTTTTTTAAATATTTTAAGACTACATCCAATATCAAGTGATTTGGTATTAGTTATCTTTCGAATTAGAAAATTTGCAAATTTTGAGTAATTTTTTCTCACGAAACGATCTTGTCTGTCGTCCCTAATTCCTGAAGCAACATCAATTTCTGAATAGTTTGAATTATATAATTCTATAAGTTTAGGTATTTCATATGGAGGATTTTGGCCATCACCGTCAAGCAAGCACACGTGGTCATACTTTGAAGATTTTACCCCCTTCATAGTAGAAGCAAATTGCCCTTTTTTGATATTGTTTCGTAAAATAGTTAAATTTTCCATTTCTGGAACAAAATTACTGAGCTTATTTGTACTGTTGTCATCAATTATTATTACTTCATATACACAATCTATATTTTCAAAAACTTGACTTATGTCCATTAAAAGGTTGGGGATAGACTCTTCTTCATTTAACGCAGGAACAATTATAGATAAACTTTTAATCACAGAAATAATTATAATCATTTTATGTGTGGCATTGTTGGGTTTACTTCAGATAAGCCAGAGTTAGAAAAAATTAAAGAATTTACTAGCTCTTTATCTCATAGAGGTCCAGATCAAGAAGATTTTAAAATAATTGAAATGGGCCAAATATTTCTTCATTTAGGTTCTGCAAGATTAGCAATTAGAGGATCGGAGCATGACTCAATGCCAATGTCTAACGAGTCTGGAAGTTCCATAGTTTACAATGGCGAAATCTTTGATTTAAAAGCACTAAAATTACAGACTCCAAATCCACCTAATAGTTCAAATGATACGATTCATCTATTAAATTTTTTATGCAGTAATAAAAATAAGCTTGACGAAATTAACGGTATGTTTTCTTTCGCTTTTTATGACCACAAAAATGATTCAGTAATACTTGCTAGAGACAAACTTGGTATAAAGCCACTATATTTTTCATTAAATGAATATGGACACATTGCTTTTTCATCTGAGATGAGCAATCTTTCCGAATTTTTTAATTTGAAAAAATTAGATGAGCAAGAAATAAACAATACCCTTCTATACAACGGACAAAGCATGCAAAGCAATATTGTCCAGAACCTCTTACAGTTAAAACCCGGCCATTATGTTGAATTTTCTTCAAGTTTAGAAATTAAAAATAAAAAATATTACTCAACTACAAAGAAACCAATTTCAATGAACAAAAAATTTGAAACTTTAATGCTAGAAATCCTTGAAGATCATTTAGAAGCAGATACTGCTGTTGATATGTTCTTGAGTGGGGGAGTAGACTCATCAATTATTGCTTTTCTTACAAAGAATAAACTCAATAAAGATATCAGACACTTTTCAGTTTCATTTGAAGACGAGACTTATGATGAAAAAAATTCATTCGATACTATTTCGCAATTTTTAAATCTTGAGCCACATATTTTTAAACTCAAAGAGGGTGATTTATCTGATTTAGTAAACGAATCATTAAATAATATGCATTCTCTAGTGCTTGATCCAAGCTTTGTACCCACTTATTTTTTATGTAAAAATACTGCAAATTATACAAAAGCAGTTATCAGTGGTGATGGTGCTGATGAATTATTTGGAGGATATGAGTGGTATAGAGCAAGTAAAATTAAAAAGCTTTTTCCAAGCTTAATTTTAAAATCAATGTCTAGTAGAAAGCTATTAGAATCGACAAGCAGAACCACAAGCTATCTTGATTTATTACAAAAATATCAATATTTCTTTAAAAGTATTAATAAAAATGATTTAGTACAACAATTAATTTGGCAATCACCAAAATTAAAATTTTTTGATTCTGATATACAGAATTTTGAAGATTATGTTAAAAATCTAACAATAGAAGAAAATGATTTACAACAAAAATTACAAGAATTAGATTTGAGTACTTTTATGTATACAAATATTTTACAGAAAATTGACCTTGCTGGAATGGCAAATGGTCTTGAAATAAGACCACCTTTTTTAGATGATAGGATAATAAATTTTTCAAAAACTTTAGATTCAAAAGAAAGCGTAAGTTTGAGGAAGACAAAAATATTTTTAAGAGATTATATGTATGAAAATAATATACCTAATTTTGACAAACCAAAGCATGGTTTCGCATTTCCAATTAGAAAATGGTACGAACAGTCTGGTAAAAATAGATTATTAAACAAACTTAATAAAGATTCTATATACAAACATTTTTTTGAAAATTATGCACGTGGAATGAATATTCAAAACCCAAACAATAACGAGATGAGACTAATTTGGTCACTTTATGTATTAGGATTTTGGTGTGAAAACAATGAACTTGTAATTGAATAGGATCAAATGTTAAATTCTAAAATATCTAATGATAAAATTTATTTTTTAATAATAATAAGTGCTTTTTTTAAGCAATTTAATGATTTATTAAGAGGCGGATCCACATACGATTTATTTGAACAGTGGCTGGGAGCCGGATATGTTTTTTCAAAACTACAAGCGTATATAAATTTAGATTTTAATAATCCAATATTTTCTAATGAATTAAATGTCTATGATTATTTTGGATATATTTTTATGCTTCCAGCCTATATTTTTGAGAGACTATTAAATAGTTTCTCATATGATGAAAACAACTTACCTATAAATGATTTTGCGTCAAACTTTTCTAGTGAAGACGCTCAAACTTTTTTTGTACTTCATTTTTTCTTGTTAATCTACAGTTTTATATGCATACATATTATTTATAAAAAATTGAAATCACTTTTTGATAGGGATTACGCAATCCTATTTATTATAATAATTTTCTTAATCCCAAGCTTTACAGGCCATATGCTGTTTAATATAAAAGACGTTCCTTTTTTACTTAATTTATTTATTGCCAAATTATTTATAATAGAAAAATTTTATTTCAAAAAAGAAGAAGAGTTGTCTTTAGTAGGCTTACTAAAACTGAGTTTGCTTATGGCTGCTTCATTACTAACAAGAATAAATGCGATATTATTTATAAGTTTTCTGTTTTTCTTTCTTATATTTGTTAACTTTAAGAATTTAAAAATATTTATTAAAAATTCAATTCTTGTTTCAGGGTTTTCATTTGTGTTTGTATTTTTATTCAGCCCATCTTCATGGCAGAATCCAATTCAATGGCTTTATGAAAGTATAATGTTTCAATCAAACCATCCATGGACTGGAGCTACTCTTACAAATGGAGATTTTATAACTGCTCAAGAAATGACAGGATCTTATTTAATAAACTGGTATTTTTTCAAAATGCCATTATTTGTACACTTATCTTTTCTATTGTTTGTTATATTTTTAATTTTAAAAAAAAGAAATAATATTATTGAAATTTACTCAGCTATTTTTATTATTGCCAATTTTCTCTTGTTTCCCCTTCTAAGACCAACTGCTTATGATGGCTTAAGGCATTTTCTTTTTTTAATACCATTTATCTCTATTATTGGTGTTTCTGTATTAAAAAATATTAAATTGATTAGCAAACCAGTCTTTAACTTTACACTTTTTGTAATTTTGGTTTATGGCATAACTACTCAAAATAATCTTGATAGTTATCGTTATGCATATTTCAACGAGTTTACAAATTTAGGTAATGTAACAGTACAATGTGAAGATGTAGATGGATGTGGAGCTTGGCCAACTGATTATTGGGGTTTTTCTGGAAAAGAACTTACACATATATTAAATGATAAATACAAAGGTGTTAATTTACTGGTCTGTGAACCAAGGCATGTTTTTGCAGAATATTTAAATAATAAAAATTTTACAAGAATTGAGTTTAAAGATGTTGTCGCAGTAGATACTTTTTACACATTGTCACTTCACAGACCAAGACAATTTGATAGTTCATGTGAATTTCATATTACAGACTATAGAGTTACCTGTGAAACTGTAGAAGTTGTAAGTAGAGATTTAAGAAATACAAAAATTATTATGAGCTATATTAATAAATGCTCTTCAGGTATCTAATATGGTATAAGTTATGAAAAATAATGCTGTTGAGGAGTTTTGGTCAAAAAATCACCTTGGTAAAGGAGCTATTAGTAAGGAAAATATTGATAATTTTTTCCTTGAACACTCAAATCTTAGTGACAAACAAACAAGTTTTAAAAAATTCTTACCCAAAGAAAAAAATAAAGATATTTTAGACATAGCTTGTGGAGTTGGTTATTGGCTAGATAAATATAATAGTTATTGCGAACCAAAAACTTTAACCGGAGTAGATATTTCTGATAGTTCAATTGAAATATGTAAAACTAGATTCTATGAAAGCGATATTAAGTTAATACACTCAAATGTAGAAGAATTAAAATTACAAGGAAATAAATACGATTTTATTTCATGTCATGGGGCACTCCACCATATGCAAAATCCTGATCTGGCATTACTAGAGATGAACAAAGTTCTTAAAATAAATGGTGAAATGCAAATATCAATTTACTACAAAAATATTTTTTTCGATATTTATGACAAGAGTCCACTGTTTAGGGGAATACTAAAAAAATTATTTAAAGGAATTAGTGGAAGAGGAAGAGAAAATTTTTTTTCTTCAAACGATAGTTCAGATTTAATAAGACAGTTTGATGGAAAAGAAAATCCAATAGGTTGGGCTGGTAAAAGGGAAAATATTGAAAATTTACTTCCCAAAGATTTAAAAATTTCTAAGGTCTCTTACGAGTTTTCACCGACAGTATATTTACTTCCATTTTTACCAAATGTGATCCACAAATTTGTTAGTAAACTAATCCCATTAATGATTTACTTCAAGTTAACTAAAGTAAGTTGATACTTAAATTATATATATTCCAAAACCAAACGATTTCTAATTATCAAATAATATATAATTGAATATTTAGTACATAAAATTAGTTAATAAAAAGGTAAAAATAATGTGCGGACTATATGGTTATACAAGTAAGAATTATTTTATATCAAACAATGAAGCTGAAATATTTAATAAATTATCATCTAGCGCAGAAGTAAGAGGTAAAGAAGCTTGTGGGTTTGCGACAATATATAATTCAAATATTAATGTAGAAAAATTTACAAATAAATCTTCTTCTGTATATAAACAAAGAGAAATCAAGAAAAAATTATCGAAATTCTTTAGCTTGAGTGAAGAAAAACTACTTATGGGACACTCTCGACTTCAAACACACGGTTCAAGTGGAGACAATGCTAATAATCAACCTGTAAGAGACGGTCAAGTTGTATTAATACATAATGGAATTATTTGTAATCACAATGAGTTAGCTATTGAGAATAAAGTTAATATAAATTCAGAATTAGATTCAGAATATTTGGTGAAAAGATTTAATCAACTCTTACGTAGTGAATCTTCAAATAATGCAATGAGAATATTATTTAAAGAGATTGAAGGGGAAGCCACCCTAGTTATGTATGAAAATGAAAATTTACATTTTGCTACGAATTGTGGAAATTTATATTATATATATTTTGAAGAATCTTCCGAAATTATCTTTGCATCTGAAGAAGTTTTTCTAAAAGAATTAAAATTTTCTGATGTAAAAATTGTAAAGCTAAAGCCAAAAGAACATGTTGTATATAACTTTAAAAGCAATTCACTTCAAAAATTTGAGCTATCACTTTCAAATCTCATTCTGAATTTTTCATTTAAGCCTCTAGCTGAAATAGAAAGCAAATCTGAATCATTTTGGAAAAAGGATGACTTACAAATATGTTCACTAGGTATATTAAATGAAAACATGCCAGGTATTTCATTTAACAAAGCTGGAATATCTAATTTCTCTGAACACTTCCAACCTTTCAGGTATAAAAATATTAAATTATTAGAGCACATTCTTAGTGAAAATAGAGTAAATAATAAAAAAGATATTGTTGTAGGTTTTTCTGGTGGTAGGGATTCAAGCTATATGCTGCATCTCTTAAAAAATAAATATGACATGAATCCCATTGCAGTGACCTATGACTGGGGTATGGTAACAGACTTAGCTAGAAGGAATCAGGCTCGTATTTGTGGCTCATTAGGCATTGAGCATGTTATTGTTGCTGCTGACATTCAAGAAAAAAGACGAAACATAAATAGGTATTTAACTGCGTGGTTAAAAAAACCTAACTTAGGAATGGTCCCTTTATTAATGGCTGGAGATAAAAAATACTTCCAAGTAATGAGTGAAACTGCAGCAAAAAATAATGTAAATTTAATTTGTATTGGTTCTTCTCCTTATGAATTTACTTCGTTTAAAACTGGATTTGCAGGATCAATTGATTCTTTCAAACTTGAAAAAAGTCTTGAAAATATACTTCAAGCATCTAGTTTTACATCTATGTCAAAATTAGTCACTTTTTATGTGAGTCAAATTCTAAAAAATCCTAGTTATATAAACCCAAGTCTTTTAGATGCAATGTTAGGTTTTAAATACTCATATTTTGATGAGAAAAATTTTGTTCAATTTTTTGAGTATGAAGAGTGGGATGAGGACTTAATTAATCATACACTTATAAATGAATATGGATGGGAAACTGACTCAACCAGTCCGTCTACATGGAGAATTGGAGATGGAACAGCTCCATTTTATAATTTCATATACAGAGCTCTTTGTGGTTTTTCTGAACATGATACTTTTAGAAATAACCAGGTTTTAAATTTAAAATTATCAAGAGAAAAAGCAATCGATATTGTTAAAGCTGAGAATGAACCAAGATTCGAGAAAATTGAAGAATACTTAGAATTGGTAGATATAGATTATGAATCAACAATTGAACGAATACTAAGTTTTAGTAAGTATGTTTAAAATCAATAGTTATTCTTGTAGAAAATTATAAAGTAATTATTATCTAATTTTTCCTCAATATTTTCACCAGAGTCCAGGTAGGTAACTAAATTTTTATCAAAAAGCAAGTTTTTGTTGTCTGTTATTAATATATTAGAATTATTTAACAAAAAGGTTTCCTCATTCACGGTATATTGTTCTTCAAAGATTTCGTAATATAAGTCATTTTTGAATATTGATAAAGGAAACTTATTCTGTAACGAGATAATCGAATTAAAGTTAGGATTCTTATCAATTATTTTTTCATAAATGTTTATTGTTTTGTTTATATTTTGCCTTTCTTCTATTGGATTCCAGCCTCCTGTCATCTTGTTTTCATCAGAACTATACATCTTAATGTCTGGTAGATTTGAAGAAAATAACATATCTGATAAAAATATAGATTGCATGGAAGAAACAAAAACAATTAAATATATAAATATTCTTTTTAACTTTTTCTGTAAAAAATGATTTATAATTTTAACTCCAAAAGGGAAAATAAAAACGAATATTGGGAAGAGATATCTCAAATTTGTATCGTTAAAGTTTCGGATAGAAATTAATAAAAAGTACAGCGAAAAAATTAATAAAGCATCTTTATGATTAAATTTTAATTTCTCATAATCAAATTTATTCATATTTAATATTATCAGTGAGAAACCAAGAACAAACAAAAGAGTTAAACCTAAGAAGAAGTTTTCTAAAATTAAAATGAATACAATCAAAATTAAAGCAAGTATAAAAAATAGTATTTTAAATTTAGAAGTTCTACTTCGACTATTCAAACTAAACCCTTCAACAAATAAGTTTAGAATTGCAAAAATTGAAATTAAGAACAAAACCGTCCCAACAGTTCTTACTTGGTAAGACTTTAAGTAAACATTAAAGTTAATTAAAAATTGATTGAATGAACTATTTGAATCTGAAATTAGAAATATTAATGGAAAATCCGAATAGGTAAAATTGACTAATGTATGAGCAATAGATGTATAAATATTAACTATCATTTTTGAGAGAGATGGTAAGTTATTCATAGCATTATTGATTAGGTTGATATCTATGTTTTGTTGGTATGCACCTGAGAGACTATTGTATTGAGTATTGAATGTTTCATAAAAGGACAAATAAATTTTTTTATGATATATCCAAAAAGCACTTGGAAAAATAAATGCCAAGGTTAATAAAATTGTATAAGTTGTACTTTTAAGATAAATTTTAAAATCTCTATTTTTAAGAATTAACACCCCAATTACAAATAGAATAAAAAATCCGTGATACCTTATATTGATTGAAAAAATAGTAAAAAGAAAACTATATAGTAATGTTTCATTATCTTTATTCTTAAAGAAATTCAGTATTAAAAAAAAACTATTAACAAGAAAATAGCTGTAAAAAAGATCTGTAAGCCCAGATGTTGAAAGTATTATAACTATAGGCGATAAAAATAGTAAAAATTTTAAAAAATCACTCTCGTTTTTATTAAAATTAAAAAAGTTTTGTATAGTCAATAATATTTGACTTGTTGCAAAAAGAGAAAACACTACAAAAGTTAAATAAGGTAGTTTAAAAATTTCAATTAAAAGTAATGGAAATTGGGATGCTTGAGGGTATATTAACATCGGTATATAGTATTCAGACAAATTTAAAGTTATAAATATAGATTCTTCCTGAACCCACTGCTGCACTCTTGGAAGATAAGTTGTTATTGTGTCATCAAAATTAAATCCAGTCAACTGTGTGAGTGTAAATACGGGAGCATATACAATAGCAATAATTAAATCAGTTTTTGATAATGGCTTAATTACAGACCTAAAATTAAATCTTTTTTTAAGTAAGTAAAAAATTTTAACTACACATATTATTGATAAGGAATAAACATTTAAAATTTTGAAAATTGACAGCATTGTAAATTCAATATACAAAGCTACATAAATGATTAGAAGATTGAAGTGTCGAGGGATTGTTTTATTAAATGTAAGAGAAAAGCAATAAGATACAACTAAATATACAAAACCAGAAATTTGTAAAAATAAAGTCATTAATTAAATAATAAGTTAAATAAATTAAAAATTACGGAATTAAAAAAATTGTTATTGTTTAGAGTTACTGTCCTGAATATCAAATAATACGCCGAATAGAAAAAAAATACAAAAAAGAATAATTCCAGTTGTAAGTGAAATAAAAGTAAGTTGAGGAATATAACCCTTTAGCGCGAATTGAGATATCGCCCTGTAAGAAATTAAAGGGATGATAATAAATAATAAAATAAATGATAAAAGATAAGTTAAACCCGCTGGTGAAAAATCTTTTTTTATAAGCTTTTTAAAAACTCTTGATATAAAGAGTTTAATTAATAAGTAAACTAATTTAGGTATAAAGGTGAACAATCTAATACCACTTTTCTCTTCACCGTAATGAGGCACAACCTCTACATCAATTACTTTTGCGTCAACTAGGTTCAGCAGATATAATAAATGTCCTGGGTAGCCATATCTTTTTATTAATTTATCCAAGTTCAAATTAGGAACTAGTTTTAGATTTAAAGCAGTGTAACCCATCTGCGGGTCCATGATATGATAGTAACCAGTTGCAAATTTTGTTAGAAGAGTTAATAGGTTGTTACCAAAAAATCTATGTTTAGGCATAATCTTTGAAACACCTTTATAGTTAAGTCTATTACCTTTAGAATAATCGTAATTTTCATTCATCAGAGGCTGTATGAGATTATTAAAATCTTCAGGCAAAGCTTGTGCATCTCCAGGCATAACAACTCCAATATCAAAACCTTGTTCAAAAGCAATTTCATAACCTTTTACAATTGCACTTCCAACACCTGAGTTTTTTTCCAAATTTATTAATTGAATTTTATTATTTACCTTAATTAAATTTTCTAATATTTCCTTAGTTTTGTCAGTAGAGCAGTCATTTACTACAATTATTTTTTCAGCAATATCTGGAATCGAACTTATAGTTTTTTCTATTAAAATTTCTTCGTTATAAGCTGGAACTATTACAGCAATACTTTTATTCATTTTTGACCCTTTAAACTATTAGTACATTTTTCTAGAATAGAAACCACTTCGAATGCATGGGTTGAGTCATTAATAGAAATACTCCTATTTCCTATAGATTTAAGAAAATATTTAGCTTGTTCTTTTAGTGGTTCGTGATTATTAAGTTTTATGTTTTCGAAGGAATGAGAGTCTATGTGTCCATTATCCAAAATATTTGTTTTATATAGTTTTAATTTTTCATCTTTTTCAGTATCAGAAAAAACTAATGAACCTTTTTTTCCCACAACAACAAAACGCTGCTCTTTAAATGGATGAATCCATGAAACAAATATGTGAGCTTTTTTTTCATTTTTAAAATTAAGCATTGTTAGCGATGTATCTTCTATATTATTATTTAAAACTTTTGATGCTTGAATTTCAATATTTTCTACTTTCTCATTCATGATATCAAGTATTAAAGATACGTCATGAGGAGCAAAAGACCATAGGACATTTTCGTAAGGCCTAATCTTACCCATATTTAATCTATTTGAATATATCCATTCAACTTTGCCAATCTCATTCTTTGATAAAATTTCTTTTAATTTAACAATTGCTGGGTGAAAATGTAATTGGTGACCAACCATGATTATGTTTTTATTAAGCTTTTCTTTTTCCATAAGCTCTTTAACTTCGGCAGTATTCATAGCAATTGGTTTTTCAACTAAGATATCTTTTTTATTGTCAAGTGCGGTTGAAGCAATTTCAAAATGTGTGTCCGCAGGAGTACAGATTACAACTCCATCAGAATTCAAAAGCAATTCTTCAAATGAGGAAAAGAAATTATACTTGCCTTTGTGGTCTTCAATTTCATTATGATTTTCTTCATATACTCCGGATAGAGCTCCCAGTTCGTCAAATACACGAGCTTGGTTTTTACCCCAGTAACCAAAGCCTATAACACCAACTTTTGAATTTTTCATAATTTAATTATATAGTTAGAATTTAATTGATATTTAATTATATTCTTAATAATTAATAAGGACTGCTAATTTAAAAATTAGAAAATAAAAAAATGAAAATACCTTTAATTGAATTTAGCTATGAGCTTAATGAGTTTAGTGAAGACTTAAGCAGTCTCTTAGTTGATCATGTAACCAATAGCCAGTTTATTGGTGGAAAAAGTGTTACTGAATTTGAAGAAAATTTTGCAAAATTTTTAAATATTGAATACGTTGTTAGTGTAGGAAATGGTACAGACGCATTACTAATTGGTCTTGAAGCTCTAGAACTAAAAAAGAAAGAAGTTATAGTTCCATCATTCTCTTTTTTCGCAACGTCTGAAGCAATTGTAAAAGCGGGCTTAGATCCAGTTTTTGTAGATATAAATAATGATGATTGCAATATTGATGTCAATTTGATAGAAGAAAATATTACCGAAAATACTGGCGCAATCTTACCAGTTCATTTATATGGAAATGCATCAAATATGAAAGAAATAAAGAATTTAGCAAATAAATATAATTTAAAAATTGTTGAAGATGTTGCACAGTCTTTTGGAACAAAATACGATAATAAATTTTTAGGAACAATTGGAGATATTGGGTGTTTTTCTTTTTTCCCAACTAAAACACTTGGAGCATATGGAGACGGAGGTGCAATTGTTACTAATGATGAAAACTTAGCAACAAAAGCGAGAATGTTGAAAAATCACGGAGCCAATAAGAAATATTTTAATGAATTGTTTGGTTACAATTCGAGATTAGATTCAATACAGGCTTCAGTTTTGAATATTAAATTAAAAAAAATAAATAAATGGATTGAAAAAAGAATTGAAATTGGTAATTTTTACGATTCACAATTTAAATCAATTGAAGGTATAAAACTTTTAAAAAACACAAATTCAACATTCAATTATTATACGATATTTATTTTAAACAACAAAAGAGATGAATTTAAATCATATTTAGATCAACACGAAATTGCCAATGCAATTTATTACCCAATTACACTACCTTCTTTGCCAGCTCACAGTATTGATAAAAAGTTTCCTGTAGCTGAAGAAGCATGTAAAGAAATTATATCTTTACCAATTTGGCCAGGAATGTCTGAAGATCAACAAAAATATGTTGTAGACACTGTTGAAAATTTTTTTAAATAAGAATATAAGTTATTCCTTACAAATTAATAAATAAATTTTAGTTATAATTCAAATATGAAAATTCACGAAACTGCAATAGTAGATAATGGTGCTCAGGTTGGAAAAGGTAGTAAAATTTGGCACTTTAGTCATATTATGTCCTCTGCAAAAATAGGAGAAAATGTAACTATTGGTCAAAATTGTTTTATTGGCGAAAATGTGACAATTGCTGATAATGTAAAAATTCAAAATAATGTCTCCCTATATGATGGAATCGTTGTTGAGGAAAATGTCTTTATAGGTCCTAGTGCGGTATTTACAAATGTTAAAAAACCTAGATCAGAATATCCCACGAATAAAATTTATGATAAAACCTTGATAAGAAAAGGAGCTACTATTGGAGCTAACTCAACAGTTGTTTGTGGAGTAACTTTAAATGAGTATTGTTTTTTAGGATCAGGAACTGTAGCAACCAAAGATATTCCAAACAATGCCTTAGTTGTAGGAAATCCAGCAAAGATAATTGGGTGGGTAGGAGAATCTGGTGACAGGCTTGAAATTAAAGAAAATTTTGCTTATGACAAATTTTTGGATATTAAATATGAAATAAATTTTGTAGATAATGAAATTAAGTCAATAAAGAAAATATAAAATAATTTGAAAAAAATTCTTCATATAATTGGTACAAGACCTCAAATTATTAAGCTCGCCGCTATTGTTGGTCTGGAAAATTCTTCGAATTCCAAATTCAATCATTTTATTATTGACACCAATCAGCATTACGAAGAAACAATGCAGAAAAACTTATATAAAGACTTTAATATTGATACAAATGAAATATTGTTTTTAAGCATTGATAAACTCTATTCAAATAATATTTCATCAATGGTATCTTTGTTGATTCCAGAATTAAAAAAAATAAATCCAGATCTTGTATATATATATGGAGATACAGCCTCAACTGTTGCAGGCAATATTGCTGCAAAAATTAATAATTTTTCTACAGTGCATATAGAATCTGGACTAAGGTCCCAATTGCCATTCCAGATTGAAGAAACTAATAGAAAAATAGTTGATAGTTTGAGCAGCTATCTTTTTTGTCCAACCAAAACATCATTTGAGAATTTAAAGAGTGAAAATAATTTAAATAAAGCATTTGTTGTAGGGGATATTACTCTAGACATATTTATGAAAACAACACTAAAAAAGCCTAAATTTGAAGATACGAACTTTTTATCTGAAGATTACTTTGTAGCTACAATTCATAGACAAGAAAACATTTACAACAAAGAAAAACTGGAAAATATAATCAAAAGTTTAAGATCTATAGAGAGGGTGATTATACCTATGCATCATAGTCTTGAACAGCAGCTAAATTATTTTAATTTATTTAATGGGTTAGGTGATAATATAATAAAAACTGACCCTTTAGTGTATAGTGAAATGTTATATTTAGTTAAAAATTCAAAAGGGGTTGTTACAGATTCTGGTGGACTACAAAAAGATGCTTTTTGGTTAGAGAAGCCGACTATTACAATAAGGCAAAAAACTGAATGGGTTGAAACTTTAAAAAACGAACAAAATATTTTAATTGATGAGTTTCCAACAAATATTTATGAAAAAATATCAAATATAAATTATGTAAAATTTAATAGATACAAAGATTTTGGCAATGGAAATGCTGTCCTTAATATTTTAAATAAAACAGATGAAATTTTAAGTTGAAAGAAATAAATAAACTTTGGATTGCTTTACCTGTTTATAACGAGGGTATATCAGTTGAAAAATTATACAGTAGCTTACTAATAACTCTTAAAAAAAATTATAACCAATTTGAGATTGTTATTTGTGATGACGGGTCTGATGATGAAAGTGCATCATTTATCAATTCTCTTAAAGACACAAAAGACTGTCACATTATTCAACATAAATTCAACAGAGGTCTTGCAGAATCAGTAAGAGATATTTTTGAATATGTATCTGAGAATTCTGATGATAATGATCTGTTGATAAGAATGGACGGAGATGCAACACATAATCCAAAATATCTTAAACCATTAACTGATAAAGCTTTAGAGGGTTTCGATGTTGTAGTGGCAAAACGTTTAATAAGTAACGATAAAAATCTAAGTTTTGTAAGAAGAGCATACAGTTTTTTTGGAAGATATTTCATTAGAGTTTTCTTTAAGCTTCCAAAGCTAAGCGAGTATACAGGCGGATTTAGATGTTATAAAACTAGCAAACTAAAGGAAGCATTGAATTTTTATGGGAACAGTTTTCTACAATTAAAATCTTTTGGATTTGTTTGTACTTTTGAGAAGTTAGTAAAGCTTCATTTAATTGGTAGCAATTTTGCAGAAGTACCTTTTGAGCTAGAGTATGATAAAAAAGTTGCAAGTTCTAAAATGATTCCATGGATAACAATTTTAGGCTATATCTTAGTTGTACCATTAGTTTACTGGCCCAGGACAGGTTGGTCAGCAAGAACAAGAATGTATAGGAAATAAATGTGTGGATTTAATGGAGTTATAGGAGAATTTGATTCAAAAATTTTAAACCTAGTAAAAGAAGAGTCACATAAAATAAACCATAGAGGCCCTGACGAAAAAACTTTTTTAGAAAAAGAAAATATATACGTAGATTTTTTTAGATTATCAATTGTAGATATAGACCAAGGAAGCCAACCAAAATCAGACCAGAGTGGTCGTATGACAATACTTTTTAACGGTGAAATTTATAACTTTAAAGAGTTAAGAAAAATGCTACAAAATGAAGGAATAAATTTTAATTCTAATTCTGACACAGAGGTCTTACTAAACGTGTTAAGTCATTTCGGCCTAAATGGACTAAAAATGTTAAATGGTATGTTTGCAATATGCTTAATTGACAACCAAAGTAACAAAACATATTTAATTAGAGATCAATTTGGAATAAAACCCTTATATTATTCTATAACTGAAAATTTTATTAAATTTTCTTCTGAAGTTAAGACTTTAGTGAATAAAAACAATAATTTATCAGAGTTTTCTCTGGGGCAATATGTAAATTATCAATTCTACATATCTAAAGAAACCTTATTTCAAGAAGTTTTTCAAGTTGAGCCTGGTTGTTATTTAGAAATAGATAATAAAAGTCTGGAAGTTAAAAATTTAAATTATTTTGAATTAGAGTTTTTGAATGATAAAACTTCCTCAACAAACTTAGATAATTTAGAGAAAGCTATATGTGAAAGCGTCAAACTCCAAACTTATGCCGACGTTAGTGTGGGGACACACCTATCTGGTGGAATTGACTCAAGTTTAATTACAGCTATAGCAAGCAATTACAAAAAAAATCTAAAGGCTTTTCATGGACATTTTCCTGAAGATTCTGATGAGTTTTCTGAAATAGAATACGCAAGAAAAGTTGCCGAGTATTTAAATATTGAGCTCTATGAAATACCAATTTATTCAGAAGACTTTATAACTCATTTTCCTAAAATAATGTCAGTCTTAGATTATCCGATTGTTGGACCTGGTGTATTTCCACAATATATGGTTAATGATTTTGCTTCGAAGCATGTTAAAGTATTGCTTGGTGGTCAGGGCGGTGATGAAATATTTGCTGGGTATGCGAGATATCTAATAGTTTACTTAGAGCAATTACTTTATGGAGTGATAAACGGTTCGCATGATGAAAATCACTTGGTTAGCCTAGAAACAGTATCGAAAGCACTTCCTTCCTTGAAAGAATATATTCCATTAATTAAAAAAATGTGGTCTGATGACCTCTTTACAGAACCTGCAAAAAGATATGAAAAAGTTTTAAATAGACATATTCCAGAATCCTGGTTAACAGACCGTACTAAACAATTAAGTAAAAAATCAGAAGAAGTATTTATGGAAAAAATTAATTCTATAAATGAAAAATCATTAATTAACAAGATGCTCCATTTTGATACAAAGTATATTTTGCCAGGGCTTCTTCATGTTGAGGATAGAGTTTCTATGATTCACTCTATTGAAAGTAGAGTACCTTACTTGGATCAAAATGTATTTGAATGTGCAGTAAATTTAGAGCCAAGCTTAAAGTTCGGAGAAGGTGTTTTAAAAAACCCCCTTAAATTAATTTCACAAAATTATTTACCTGAAAAAGTATCAAAAAGAAAAACTAAAATGGGTTTCCCTGTTCCATTAAATTCATGGTTAAAGGATGAAAACTTTAAAAATTTTGTATTTGAGACAATTTTAACTTCGAATTTTGCAAACTCTATTTACTTTAATAAAGAACAGTTTGAAAAGGACAGTTTAAATTTTGATAATTTTGACAGGTCTTTATGGGCAGTTTTATGTTTATCAGAATGGTCTAAAAAAATAAATTTTAATTGAGTTTTAAAATATAGTGAGAGTCAGTTTCATGAACAATAGTAAAAAATGTTGGTAAGTTAAATTCTTTACTCCACAAAAAATATTCAACTTTCCACTCTTCAGTTAATTTTTTGTAAAGACTTAAATCAGATGTATAGTAAATCTTTGCAATATGGTTAATGTAGTCAGCCCTATCCCATGTAAGCATAGTATTGATGGGGTCATCTACAAAAACACCCAATCTTTTAGTTGAGTCATAAAAAAGATCTTGATTTTGTGTGTAAATCCACGTTGTTACAAACTCTCTGGGAGTTCCAAAGCTATTTCTATTAGAAAAATCTCTCCAAGCGTAGGAAATTTTTGGATCTGGAAAAAAAATAGAGCTAACAGGAGTATTGTATTTTGCCCAAATTTGTGCTTCATAATACCCATTAGTTCTTTGTGAAAAGATATTTCCCAACTTTTCAGATGATAATTTATGTCCATAAATATTTATAAAAATAAGAAATGTTGCTAAACCACTAATAAACGATATTGTTAAAAAGTTTTTTAATTTAAATTTATGAAAAAATACTGTAAAGAGAATAAACAATATGAGAAAGAAAAATACAAATCCTATATTAAATAAGTCAAGCTCTATTGAGCTCCCAAATCTTGCAAGTATAAAGAAAATTAAGAAAAAGTGCCCAGAATATTCTATGGATATATAATTATTCAACTTATCGTCTTTAAATAACATAACCAAAAATGCTAAAACTAAAATATAAAAAATATCACTATTAAAAAAATAAGTTTGAAATATAAGCAGGTAATAGATTAAAGATAGAGTTACATCATTTTTGTTTTTGTAAATTACTAGTAATAAAAAATAAAGTACTCCAAAAAGAACCATCTCAATGTTGATTGCTGATATATTATGTTTGTAAATTAAAATATAAAATGCACCAAATTCTAATACTTCAAACTTATAATCTAATTTTTTATTTTTTGAAATAATAAACAATATTGACAGTAAAATTATATTTTCTGTAGTTCTGTGAAGTATGAGCTTCAACACAGCGGGATTTGATCCAAAGCTATCATAAATCTTCCCTACCAATGAAACTGAAAAAAGTGATAAACTCAAATATTTTAAATCAGTTTCTTTTAGCCTAAGAAAAATTCCAATACTTAAAATAAAAATAGGAAAAAGTGAGAGAATTACAAAATAATAATCAAAAGTCCCCTGCAATAAATGAAAATTATGAACACTAGTAATGTCTATCCATAAATCATCTCTCATTAAAGAAATATTTTTAGGCAAAATGATAAAACTAAAAATCCCTGAAATAACACTTATAAAAAAAATGAATATGTAATGTTTTTTTAGATTTAGATATTCTTTATTTTTATTGATTAACTGTAAAATAAGCGGCGCTGTAGCAAAAATTAACGCAAAACCTTTTGCAGGATGTATTAGGTATATTAAAAAAAGTATCAAGATAGAATTTATATAATTTTTTCTAACAATACAACCAATAGAAAAAAAATATAAGTAGTGAGGAAATTGATACCACTCTCCTGCAAAAATTTGACCATAATTCGCCCAATTGTTATATGCAATAGTACTTAATACAGGTATAGCTAAAAATAGAATTGATTTTTGAGTAGAAAAGTTTATTTTTAATGAGTCGAGTAAAAATTTTACAGATATTGGAATAATTAAAAATTCTAAAAACTTAAAGAAAACAATAAGATTTAATCCACTTGTTTGTGTAATTTTTGAGATTACGTAATAAGCCCATGTCAAGATACTGCTTTTTTTTGCTTCAGCAGTACTTGTAAATGCGTAAGAATTTGAATTTAGTTCACCCGATAATAAATTAATTGCCTCAATTTGAGAATATCCACCCTTCGAAATAACATTTACTGTATCGAGCATGAAGTAATAAAGGAAAAATAAGGCAATGAATGTTAATGAAACAATACTAAAAAGAACACTTGTATGTTTTTGAAACTTAATATCAAACATTCTACTAATTATAAACATGCGAATATAAACTGGTATGAATGAGTAAGAAGTTTATTGAAAACCTTGTATTTGAATGGGATGGATTAGATGAATACATAGATGAGTATTGTTTTTCAGATTTTATTGGAAAACCATCTAAATCTTTTGTCAAAATTAAACTACCAGATTTTGTCAATAGTTATGGTCTTAGTAAAAATGAATTGTACTTCCCACTCCAATATGTAACCCCACATAAATTTGAAGATATTGTTAGAGACTATGAAAAATGTAATTGGTTAGGTGCCATTGAATACCTAGTGAAGCTCAATCATGAAAAACAACCTTTTTTTAAGAAAGTTAACCCTACTTCAAGTAGCAATTACCCAGATGATTTATACAGTGTTGCCCTTGTAAATAGATATTTACTCTTTTTAAGAGACTTCATTGCTTTTAATAAAAATAAAACAGATACTATTGGCAAGACCCCTAAACCTAAAGTAGTTTTAACACATGATGTAGACGCGATACAATCAAGCAACGGTTTGAAGGTAAGACAATTTTTTCAAAATAAAGAATGGCCAAGTTTCCAAAAAAAAGAAAATTTACAATTCTTTGAGGAAATTATTGAGTTAGAAAAAAAATACAATGCAACAAGCATATTTTTCTTTTCGGGATACCGTCCATATTTTTCTTTGCCTTTATTAGATCCAAAGTATAATTTAGAAAATCTAAATGAAGCTTTTGAAATTATTATTAAAAATAAATTTGAAATCGGAATTCATCCTGGGATACTTTCATCAATCTTTTCAAGATCATTGAGGTCTGAAATAAAAAAAATTAATTCTTTTATGTTGGCAAATGTAATATCTGCAAGAAATCACTGGTTATCCTTTTTTCGCAAAAGAACATGGAAAATACAAGAAATGAATGGAATTAAAAAAGACTACACGTTAGGTTTTAACAACATTCCTGGATTTAGAAATTTTTGTATTTTAAAATATTATCCATACGAAAATTTAGTTAGTATTCCTACAATAATAATGGATGGTCATTTTTTTAATTATGGTCATCAAAAAGATCAAGAAATAATCGACTTAATAAAACCTTATATTCAAGAGCTTAAAAATGTTGGTGGAATTGCTTCAATTGACTTCCACCAAAGATTTTTTCATGAATTTTATGGGTACAAAGATGTTTATACTCAAATATTAAAATACTTAGATGAAGAGGGGTTATTGTAATTAATCAAGTAATAGTGGAAAGTGTTAATAATTCAGTAAAAAGAATTATTAATTGCGTAGATAAAAATATTCATTCATCAACATATGGATTGTCAGACAGGAATTATTGGAGTTGGCGAACTAAAGATTTTAACAATGGTGCTTTTCAATGCTTAATCTTTTCAATTGCCTGTATTAATAACAACAAAACTTTCAATGAGATTTATAAAAAATATAACCAAGATGGCGTGCTTGACAAAACATACGATGCTATTAAACATGGGTCATTTAAAGAACTAGAAAAGTCTGGAAGTTCTCAAGAAGCTTTTCCAAATGAAAATTCTTTTTGCGTTACAGGAACATTGTTATTTGATTTATTATCGGCTTTAGAAATTTCTAACGAAATTAAAGACTTGAATAGCAATGAATTACTTATATTAAAAAAAGCTGCAGAATTTGTATCAAACAATATTGAAACTCATGCAAAAATAGCTAATCATTTGCTAGCTGGTCTTGCATCTTTAATTAAATATACAAATGAAATTGATTCAAGTAATTTAATTGTTCACAATGGTATTAAAAATATTTCATCAAATCTCAAGAAGCTTTGGCATGATGAAGGCTGGTTAGAGGAATACGGTGGAGCAGATATCGGATACCTCACTCTATCGTTGCAGTATTTAATTGAAATAGATAATAAATATTTTCCAGAAAAAGAATACTGGATAAAATCAATTTATAACTTTTTAACTAACTTTTTCCACCTAGATGGATCTATTGGTAACTTTTATGGATCAAGAGGTTCATCAATAATTTACCCTTCTGGCTTTTTGCAATCAATCGATAAAGAAGTTTATGAATTTTTTATAAAAGCATACAACACCAGAAAAATTCCAGTTCACTATGATCTTGATGATTCAAACTTCGTACCTGTTATAAATTCATTAATTAGAGGAATCATAAATAGTAAAGATTTGGATAAAGTTGAAATTAATCCCCTTTTAAATAAAGGAAATTCTGTAAAAATATTGCAGGATGCAGGTTTTGTTATTGTGATCAAAGAAAATAAACAAACGATTATTGATTTAAATAAAGCAGGAATGGAATTTTCGTACTCATGTGAAAGTAAAACAAACACAAAACTCAAGGCTATTCGTAATTTAAAGACCAAAAAAATCTATTGCACTTTAGGTTCAGGCTTCAAAATTCTTGATGATGATCAAAAAATAACCATAAATATTAGTTCACAATTTTATGAAATAAACACAAAACCACTTAGAAGTATAGAATTAATTGCTTCAAGATTATTGATACCATTTTTTAAGATTTCTCCTTTCATTCTAAAAATTGTTAAAAAAATTGCTGTGTCCAAATATTTTTCTCTAGGAAGATCTGTAGGAGAATACAGTAAAAATATAGTAATTAAAGATTTTGAAATTAAATCTAAGGAAAAATTTTCATTTCCAGCTGAGTTTGAAGAAATAGAGGGATATAACCATCATCCAATAAAAATGGCAAGTCAAAACTATTTAACTTAAGAATTAATTCAATAAGGTAAGAAGACTTTTCCTCATTTGAGGTTCTTTGCGTTGAAGTTTTTGAAAATTTTTATTTGATAAATTTATTGGCAGTTGAAATAAAGTATCAAAGTTATTTAAGGAATTAGGAAATTTATTGTTACTATGATTATGATAATATGGCTCTATAAGGTGGTTTAAATATGTTGCGCCATAATAAGACTGGATACTATTCTTTTTAAAAATCTTTCTTAATTCATCTCTTGATTTTGTTCTTGTGTTCATATGAGAGTTACTCCATTCTTTATCGTTCAATACTTCAATTTGAAAATCACTTAAAAGGTTTTTCCAAAAATTATAAATTTCTACTGTGTTATTTTCATATTTTTCTATATTTTTCATCAATAAGCTTGCTTGATAGTAGCTTATTTTTTTTGGGGTCTTTCCTAAGCTTATATTAGTAATATCTTCTCTTAGAAAATTAAGGTAACCAAAGTCGTCTAGTGAAGTTTTAATTTTTTCTACATTGAAAGTTGATAAGAGACTTCCTCCAAGAGAAAATAAAACTTCACCTAATGTAAACGCTTGGTAGCTTGAGCTATATAAATTATTTCTTTCTTCTCTCAATTTTAAATAGAGATCTTTATTGTTTGTAGAGACCAATCCTCCACCAATTGAAGATATCGGTTTACCAGAACTAAAAGAGTAAAAATATGCTAAAAATTTATTATTTAGAAATTTTGAGTTATCCAAAATATTTACGTGAGAAAAATCACCAAATACATATTCATGGTGGCTAATGTTTTTATCTAATGAAGAACCGTACCATGGTGTAACAACATAAGGATCGATATTGTTTAAATACTTTTCGGAAGTCAAGTTATTGTTATTACTGTCAAAAAATTTAACTTTATTACCAGACAACACTACTGAATGCGGAACAACAGAACAAGAATAAGTCGGAACTCCTATAGTTTGGTTATCAAATAAAACTTTAAATGTTAATTCCATACCGAATCTTAATTTTGGAAAAATTAAATTGTATTCTTGTTTTGAAAAGTTACCAAGCTTTCTTTCAAACTCTTCAAGCGGTTTATTATCTTTTTGAAGAGAATCAATTAAAGAATTAAAGATATCAATTAATTTTAAATCTGTTCTTACTATAGGTAACACAAAGTCTATTTTAATATACTATTTCAAAGGTAGGTTAAATTTTAAATTACTAACCTAACAAACCTGCTGCACAAAGAACAATCTCCATCAATAAAAATAATATTTTTACTCATTAGTCAATTATATTCACTTCTTTGCTTTTAATAAATAATGACGGTATTAGAGCTAATAAAAAATATCTTGGATAGACGTGTAGATGGCAACCAAAGGCTCCTTTAATCAAATAAAACCATAAAAAATAAATTGTTAAATTTAAAGTTATAAATTGAAAATCTAAATTAAGTATTTCATTATTTCTAAAAATATTGAATATAAAGATTGCAATCAACAAATAAATATAATGCTTTAGGTACACTTCAAAAAATATAAAGTCATTCATTTTTACATTAAAGAATGAGGTTACAAAGTCTAAACTAGATAAATTAGCGCAAGATTCTATTTCAAATGAGTTTTGATTAGAACTTAAAACATTATATTTTCCAACAGATTTAAAAAAATCAGAAAACACGTCATTGACATTTTCGGATAACAAAAATATTCTTTGAAAAATCCAAAGCATTTCACCAAATATTAACAACACAAAACTTATGAACAGGGATTTTAATATAAATACTTTATTTTTAAGGAGGTCGAAATTTTTCTCAAAAAGCTTAATACCAGTTAAAAATGAAAGAAAAACTAAAGGACCAAGAGTATTAGAAATTAATGAAGGAAGAGCAAGAATAGTTGCAATAAGAATCGACGATTTTGAATTTAACAACCGTCTTCTTATTTTTTTTGAAGAGACCACTAAGAGTGGAATTAAACTAACAAAAAAAGGAGCAATAAAAGAACTAGCATAAGTTATAAAAAAAGGATTTGTAATAAAAAGCATATAAAAAAGAAAAGAAAAAATTAAAGAGTGTGTTTCTTGGATTTTAATAAAAAGATATAAGAATCCGATTATAGAACTTAAGGTGTATACGAGTTGAAGAAAAAGAAACTTAGATGAAAATATTGATGTAATCTTATAAATTAAAAATGGAAATATCCTAACAAAGACACCGTTTACTTTTTGATATGAAATTATGTTGATATCAGCATTCACCTCACCTCTTTCAAGAAAATGCACATTTATTTCCTCTACTCTGTCATAAAGATTTGAATCTATTGAAAAAGAAGAATATTTTTCGTCGTCTACATCAAAACCAATTTCAAACATACCATAACTTGTCAACCCCTCGTCTAAAGAAAATTTAATGCCTCCAGGTACTCTTGAATCTATTTCTGTGAATCTATTTTTAGTTATTAAGTGATTAACATCATTTGACTCGATGAATATAAAAAGAGAAATAGTTGATAAAAAAATAAAAATATTTAGTAAAATTTTAAGTTTTTTGTTTAATTTCATACTTCTAATGTATTCAAAACCATATTAGTAATACATTTATTAATTTATGAGACAAAATATAATATAAGGAAATTTTGTTAAATTATATTTTTTCAGCTCCGATTATATTAGATCCCCAAGTCTCCTTATTAAATATAATTCTAAAACCAAGCTTTTCTAGTTGATCTTTAATATCCTGAAGATTGTACTTTTCGCCAAAAGATTCTTCAATTATCAGCTTTTTACACATTTTGAAAGTGGCTTCCTCATTAAAAATTGGTAAAAATGATAACCCTTCAATATCAATTAATAAATTAAAAGATTGTATCTTATGTGTTTTAATTATAGATTCTATATTTGTACAGTTAACACTTTCAAAATCAGTTTCAGTTTTATAGTTAATAACTTTACCTGATAATATATTATCACTTGGATCAAAAAACATAGTTTCAGCACCATACCCAATAGCTTTATTTACAAAAATTATGTTTTTATTTTCTAATTTTGACATAACTAATTTGGAATATTCTAATAAAATGTTATTTGGTTCAACCAGTATATGTTTATAATTTGAATTCATTTTTGAACCTACTAAATAAGAGCAAAGCCCTATTGAGCTACCTAAGTCTATAAAATTATTATCCCAAAGCTCTAATTTGTTTATTGCCTCTATTTCAAATCTTTCATAAAGCTTATGTCTTATCAAACTTCTGGTCTTGTAGTCAATAATTGAATCATATTTTGGTAGCTCTAGGTTATTAAAATACAACTTCCTAGAATAAAAGTTTTTTTCATAAAAAATCATCAAATTACCAAAATATAATTTGTGTAAAATCAATCTGAGATTTCTTGGCAAAACATTTTTAATTTTTGTTAAAAAATTAATCATTTCAATACCATAGTAACTACAAAAATTAAATTTAATTTTATTTAAAAACATACCAATACTTTTGTTTATATACTTTGTAAATTATGTATATTCTTGAACAAGTTTGTGGAACAAATAATTCTGATCAAAAATTTAGCTTGATTAACTCTGATGGAATTTTAGTTTTTACGAATGATCCTAATTACTCAACTGTTCAGCTTTGGAACAAATTAAATAAAACTGTTTACGTAAATTCTTTTGAAGAGTGTGAGCATTACTTTCTTGGAGGTTTTGACAGCACGCAACAATTAAATACAGAGATATATTCAAGATTCATTTTAATTGTTTTCTTGATATCAGTAGTAATTACGAAACGTTTAAAATTATTTAAATCATGAAACAAAAAAAGATTTCAATTTATTCACTTGCATTGACAGCATTGCTTTTACCCTGGTTTAACGGTAATTATTTAGATACAGTCAAACTTAATTCAATTGAACCAAGTAAGATAGAAACTTATTTTCAAATAAATCCATGTAAGATCTCTTTTATTGAATACATTTTTTATTCTGAAGGACTACAGGATGTAAAATTTAATGCAGATGATTCTTCACCTATTTACTGTTTTGGAAGAATCTCACAATATATAGGCGTTGATGGAAATATTAATGTATATGTTGGTACAAACTTTTTTATGAATGCTTTAATAAACGTATTTTTCATAGTTATGCTTATAAAAATTATTTCTAAAGATATTGATAAGTTCAATAGGGTTGGTTTAAAAGTGCTATTTAAAACATCAGTTTTAATTTCTCTATTGGTTTTTAGTGATTACAAATTTTACAAAGAAAATTTTTACCTCTTTGATACAAGAAGTTTCAATTCTTACTTATTTGTATTTTGTTTTGTGTTCCTTTTGTTAATTTTTATAAACGATAATATATCTATTAAAAATAATTATTTAATAAATTATTTGCCCTTTATGTTTTTATTCTCTGAAAATATTTCTAAATCAAATATAAGCATCTTTTTAATATATTTTGGCTTACTCGGAATTCAGGAGAATATACAAACAAAGAAATTTTTAGTGGTTAGAAACTTATATATATTTGGAATTATTTTTTGGTCAATAAATGCACGAATTGACTATATCGATTATCCAATTAATTATCTTGGTTTTACAAGTACATCTTATGATTTTTATAGCATAATATTCTATTCATTTATTTTTTACTTTGTTACAAGAGGCCTTTTCCACTTCAAGACTTATGGATTTAAAAAAATATCATTAGATAAGTTATTAAAAAATTTGTTTTTGGTATTTTTCACAAAAATATTTCTGTATTATACAAGTATTTATTCAACTACAAATTTTGTACTTTCAAATTATTTTGCAGTAAGTACCAAACCGCCAGATGAAATTAGTGTTTATAATTTTTTAAACAACAATATAGATTTTTTGATACTCTTATTATTTTTTTCAATTACAAAAATTTTAAGTGATAAAAAACAAAAGAAAATTAATTTAGTTAGCGGTTTTTATATAATTATTTTTTTTATAAATAGTTCAAGTTTTTATAAAATTTTTAATATCAATTTTATTAAAAGCAATATTAAATTTTTCGAATTTTACAATCCTACATTTTTAGAATTTTTAATTGGGTCAGGGCCATTAAATTTTAATCAATTTAATTTTGAAACTAATAGTGACTATATTTTTAATTACTTTACAACGTTTACAAGCTTTTTATTGTTTTTTGGTGTTGTGGGGTCAGTAATTATATTTATCTATCTACTCTTTTTACTTACAAGGAGCTTTAATTTTTCTAGAATATTCTTAATCCAATTAATATTCTTAATCTATTTATTTTTTAGCGAAGTGATTAATGACTTAGCTTTACTTGCAAACTTTTATATATTATTTTCTATATTGTTTAACAAAGAATTATATTCTCATCTTCAAAAAAGATAAATAAATTAAACTAAAAATTATTAAAAGAAATATTGAAAAATTTACAATATGTAAGTTTGGCATAAGATTAAATGCGTTATAACTTTCATATTTATTATAATTTTTTACTCCAAGCGGCTTGTTCTCACATTTAATTTCTGAATTATTTACAAAGTTAAATATATTATTGTTTACTACACAAAAAGTTGAATATGAATTAACTTGATTTAGTATATCTCTTGATTCATCACTATAGTTTTTTGGAAATCCATAAATATACATAAAAATAGGAAATATCAAAGTTAATAAAATAATACTCCTAAGTTTTGTTTTAGCTATTTCTGTAATGGTAAAACCAATAGCTATTATTAAAAAAAACGAGTAGTAAAAAGGCTTAAGAGTATCGCCTATTAATGGATCAAAGTTATTCTCTGGAAAACCGGAAATTATATGAAAAATTAAAATTAGATATCCAAGTATTGGAAGTATGAAAAATTTTTTTTTGGGCCTTTGTACTTTCTTATAAAGGTATAAAAAGTTAGTATAAAAAAATAAAGATAATCCTAATGAGAACAAATTTCTTATATAATAATTATTTTCACTTTCTTGAGTAAAGATTGTAATTTGGTTATTTTCAAAATCAAGTAACGGAGCTTTTGTGTTACCCGATTTTTCAAATGAAAATACATTTGATTGATCTTTACTAAAAAAAGATGAATCATTTTTCCAATAAATTTCAAAATAATCACCAAAAGAATCTAACAACGTTATGTTTATCGCGGAGTAGTTGTGTTCATTTTTATATGGATAATAAAATAATTCTTCCACTTTTGATAAATACAATAAATCCAAGCTTCCTTTATTATCATATTTAGCTTCACTTACTGCTCCACTTTGGAGATCTAATAAATTTTGGGTATTAAGTCTAGAATTTTCGCTATATGTTAAATAAAGCGGCATTAGAAACATGATTAAAACTATTCCAATTGTGGTTTTTTTATAGTTTTTTAACCTGTTTAACACAGGTTTTAAATAAAAAATAGTTAAAAAAATTGAGATCATGGCTAATGAAGATCCTTTTTGTAGTATTAACGCTATAAGGATTGGAATTGAGCAGAAAAGATAGATTATTTTCTTTGATTTACAAAATAATTCATATGAAAATATTAACCATGGAAGTAATGCAAAAATCATTATTTCAGGTTTAAAAACAATTCTTTGTGCAATTGCAATTGGAGCAAGATTAATAAATATTAATGCACTAAGTATTTGAGTATTTGAGTAATTAAATATTTTTAATAATTTATATAAACCTAAAGAACCAATTAAAAACAATACTGAATTTAACTCTTGAATGCTTTTGGAGAGGTAAATAAAGAAATTTTGCTCTGTTAAATTAAAATCTCTAAAGTAAAAATAAAGTGAATGAAGATCATAAAATAAAAATCCTTGCTCGCTGCTAGTATTTTCAACATGACTGACATTAAATTCTAAAAACTTAAAATATCTAATAAAGTCTGGGCTATCAGTGCTGTTGTAAAAAATAAATGATGTTTCTTTTATATAAACAATTGTCAGTAAATACGTTGTAAATAAAAAGTAATTAAAAACGTTTTTTGTGTTGAATTTATTAATCAAAAACATTTTGAGATTTCTGAGAAATAGTCCAATGATTTTCATCGGCTTCAAGTTTTCCTCTATCTCTTAACAAATGATTATATTTGTGCTTAAATGAAATATATTTTCCATAATCTACACTATAAATTCTGAAATTAGCACCATTTATATTAAACGATTTGTTCGTATCTTTATTTATCATTTCCCATCCAAAGTTAAGATTATTTTTTATAAAGGAATTATTAATAGCATCCCAGTAAGGTTTTACAGAAAAATTTAACACATCATTTTTGTATTTATTTTCATCAATATTTTTTACCAAATTCTCTATAGTTTTTTCAAGTATCGGGTGGTTTTTATTAAAAATTAGAGACCATTGAACGAAACAGTTTTCATTTTTTTCAGCAGTAATTAAAGCATCATCATTTTTATCTAATATATCACTTAGTTTCCCATCAATTATTGAATCAATATCAAGATATACCCCTCCATTTTTATACAATATTAAATATCTCCAAAAATCAGCTCGAGAAACGATATTATTTATTCTTTCAAAATATTTAAAAATATTTTTATCGTAGTTTGATTTTACGAAATCAAACATTTGATCGTCGGTATAAATTACGTGTTGATACTCAGGATTAGTTTTTAACATATTGTTATGAAGTTTATGAATTTTTTTATGAATATTTTGTGTCTTCCATGTTTGATATATAACTTTTGGAATCATGTCATGTATTATAATTGAAAATATTTCTATATTCGTTTTGAAACAATTCTTTATATTTCAAAAATAAATATTAAAAATTAATTTCTGCTGTTTATCTTAATTAAATCGTAAAAAGTTTTTCAAGCTCTTTGAAGTAACTATCAACATTTAAAGAGACCCCTTTTTTGCCCCAGGGCTTCATTTTTCCTGAGTAGTGTAAAATTTTAATTTGGTTCGAGGTATTTATTTTTTCGCCGTTAAAGTCAACTGTGTAGTTGAGCTCTTTTGGAAGCTCTTCATATTCTCCATTTACTAAAGAATTGAGAACATCCTGATCCCAATAATTTATATTTTCTTTAATTTCATCCACTTTATTTCTAAGTTTTTCAGAAACATTTTCATTCTTCCATTTCTGAAAGTTAATAATCATCACTCCAGCATTAAAGTATCTACTATCCATATCAAGTCGTTTAAAAAGTTCTTTTGCTTCATCATTTGTATGCTCCGTCTTCGCAGACAACAATATATTTTCTGAACTTAACTTGTTAGCTATTTTATATATATCTTCATTTATGTCTTCAAGAAAAAATGCATCTGCATCTACATACACAACAAAAGGAGATGAGTCGGATATATGATCAGCAATAAACATTCTATAGTATGTTGCTTCAGAAACATGAGAGCTTTTTAGGTTTGGGTAGTGTTTGATTTTAAATTTAAATTTTATTACTTCAACATTGTTATCAGGGAAGAAATTTTCTATTTTTTCAAGGTATTTCTTGAATGAATTTGGTGATTTATGGATTATATAAATTTTATTTTTAAAATATATATTTGTTTTGTAAAAAGAAGCAATAGATAAAAATGCTTGCTTGTTAAAGTTTTTATCTATACAAAACACAATGTCGTATGAGTTATTCAAATTATTTTTCCTGACATTTGTATCGAATATTTAAGTGAGAACACATAGATTTTTATTCTAATTCCAGTTTACATTTACTTGACTTGTAAAAGATTTCAATTCAAATAAATGTAAGAATGTTAAAATTTGATGATGAGAGTATTGCTTTTTGGTAGTAATGGACTGGTTGGGTCAAGCTGTAAATATATTTTTGAAAGTTCATCAAAGGTTTCAGAATTAAGATGTTCTAGTAGAAATGACACTGACTTGTTTGACTATAATCAAACCAAGCAGACAATTGATACTTTTAAACCAGACTTGGTAATTAATGCTGCAGCTAAAGTAGGCGGAATATTAGCAAATAATTCACTTAGGGTTGAATTCTTGACTGAAAATCTAAAAATAAATATGAATATTTTAGAGTCTGTAATTTCAAATAAAAATATTAAAGTCATTAATCTTGGAAGTAGCTGCATTTACCCATTAAATGCAGAAAATCCAATTAAAGAAGATTATTTTATGTCTGGGAAACTTGAACCAACAAACTCGCCCTATGCTCTAGCAAAGATTACAGCAATAGAGTTAGGAGATTCTATTACAACACAGTATGGAAATAAAATAATAAATTTAATGCCAACAAATTTATACGGTCCAGGTGACAATTTTTCAGAAACATCAAGCCATGTTATTCCAGGTTTATTAAGAAGAATGCATAAAGCAAAACTAAATAATGAAGATAAATTTGAAATTTGGGGAACTGGAAAGCCATTACGAGAGTTTTTGTTTGCTCAGGATTTAGCAGACTGTATTGAATTTATTATGGATAAAGAAATTGACCAAAGCTTAATAAACGTTGGTTCAGGAGATGAAGTTTCTATTTTACAACTTGCAAATATGATAAAGAATATAGTTGATTTTAAGGGCGATTTATCCTTTGATTCTTCAAAACCTGATGGCAATCCTAGAAAATTGCTAGATTCTTCGAAAATAAATGAGCTGGGATGGAAATCAAAAACAGAATTAGAAGATGGACTTAAAATTACATATGATTGGTTTTTAAAGAACGAAAGCTAAACTTTAGAATATTCCCAAGTTGGTTCGATAAGCTTTCTCTCAATTAGAACTTTTTCTTGCTTTGCTAATTCGATATCTTCATCGACCATGAGCTTAACTAAATCTTTAAAATCAAGTTTAGGTTTCCAACCAAGAACTTCTTGTGCTTTTGATGAATCACCTTTAAGATAATTTACTTCATTAGGCCTGTCATATTTTGAATTATATACTACAAATTCTTCCCAATTTAGATTTACATAAGAGAAAGCCTCAGTTAAAAAATCCTTTATAGAGTAAGTTTCACCTGTTGCTAAAACCCAGTCATCTGGTTCACTATGCTGCAACATAAGAATCATTCCTTCAACAAAATCTCCTGCAAAACCCCAATCTCTTTTTGCATCAAGGTTTCCTAAGGTCAGATTGCTTTGGAGGTCTTCAACTATCCTTCCTACAGCTCTTGAAATTTTCCTAGTAACAAACGTCTCACCTCTTAATGGAGATTCATGATTAAATAAAATACCATTTACGCAAAACATTCCATAAGATTCTCTATAAATTTTTGTCATATGATGTGCAAAAACTTTAGATGCTGCATATGGACTTTTAGGAACTAGTTCTGAATTTTCATTTAAAACTACTTCATTTTCTCCACCAAACATTTCAGAGGATGAAGCTTGATAAAATTTAATAAATTTATTTGTGCTTCTTATAGCTTCTAAAACTGATAAAGATCCAAGGGTGCCAACCTGAGTTGTATAAACAGGATTTTTAAAAGATACTGCAACATGAGATTGTGCAGCCAGGTTGTAAATTTCATCTGGCTTTACACCACTAATTAGGTTGGATATTGATGAAGAATCGGTCAAATCAGCGTAGTGTAGCTTGATAAATCCATCCTTGGAATATTTAGAAATTAGCTCATCAATTCGGAAAGTGTTAATTGACGATGTTCTTCTGATTGTACCGTGAACTTTGTGACCAGACTCCAGAAGAGATTTTGCAAGATAGTATCCATCCTGTCCAGTAATTCCGGTTATTAAAATTGTTTTTTCCATACAAAAATATTAGTTCAATTATTTTAATATAAAGTTTTAAATTTTTTATTTCTCACTATTTAGATATAAGCTAATGCAATACAACTTCCATATCCTTAAAGCATTAAACCTTGTATTAATAAATAACAGATTGTCAATAAATTTTAAATTATAAAGCTTACTTAATTCGGAATCTAAAATAGTCTCATAAATCTCAGATTTATTTTTTGCTATTAAGTTAACAATATCTATTGAAAAGCCCATTTTTTTTCTCTCTAAAAATTGATTGTTAAAATCTTCTGATAAATAATTTTTTATAATTTTTTTTGGGCTGAATTTATAGTCCGAATCAGCTCTTGTGTGAGAAGCAACATATTCGAACAACCTATGATCCATGAATGGTGACCTTATTTCTAGCGAATTAAGCATTGAGGATCTATCTATTTTTTTTAGCATCATTTCATTTAAGAAAAACTTATGATCTGTAAGCATTAATGATTTCCAATTGTTTTCTTTATTTCTTAAAAAGATTTCTTCAAAAGATTCAAAGTCATCAATTTTTAGCAACCCAAGAAGCTTTCTATCACTGTAGTACGATGAAAATGCAGATTTCCAATCTGATGAATGTTTAAGAATATTATTTCCTGATCCAAAGTGCCCTGGATAAAAACTATACAAAGCTTTTGAAATCCTACTAGGAATATTTTTACTTGATGTAAAATTCCTATAGTGTTCGTATCCAGATAATAATTCGTCTCCACCATCTCCAGACAAAGCAACTTTGTAATTTTTAGATATATTTTTAGATAGTAAGTAAGTTGGAATGATAGAAGGATCATAGATGATATCATCAAAGCTAAGTACAATTGATTTTATTTCTTCAAAACTTACATTTGAATTTATAACTTCAACAGAATGATTAGTTTTGTATTTATCTACAACTTGTTTCATATACTCTGTTTCGTCAAAATTTTTTGAATCGGTAACCATTGAAAAAGTATTTAAATTATTTCTTTTTTTACTTAGTGCTTTTACTACAGCAGTAGAGTCTAATCCTCCAGAAACAAAACTAGATACTGGTACATCGCTCTCAAGTCTTTTCCAAACACTGTCCTCAAACAAACCAATGAATTCTTCGTCGTTGAAGTCTTTTTCATCTAAAAATTGAGACAACTCCCAATAATTGAAACTGTTTTTTATGATTTGCTGTTTGCTATTGAACGAAAATTTTATACACTCTCCTGGCAAAACAGCTTGAATATTTTCAAAAAAAGTATTGGGATTAATTGTTGTACCAAAATTTAGGTAATTTACAAGCTCATCATTGTTAATAGAAATATTATTTGATAAATTACTTACAGATTTTAAGTCTGACCCAAAAAATAATTGATCATTATTATAGCTATAGTAAAGTGGTTTTTGTCCCGCACGGTCTCTTATTAAAAAATATTCATTTTTGTCTATATTATGAAAAAAAATAGAAAATTGACCATTTACATCTTTTAAAAAATCTATACCAAAATAGGAAAGACCATTAAGAAGTGTTTCTGAGTCAGAATGAGAAGACTTAAAGTTTATTTTAAAACTTTCTAATTTTTTTCTTAAATCACTGTGATTATATATTTCTCCGTTAAACATCATTAATGTATTAAATTGGTCCGAAATCATTGGTTGTGAGGCTTGCTTAGATAGGTCTATTATTGACAATCTATTAAATACCAAGTTATGAAATTGTTCACTGTTACCAAATTTTTTATTATTTACAATAATTTTTTCATCGGGCCCTCTACATTCTATTCTTTCATTACAAGACTCAAGTAACTTTTCACTTATTTGACTATTTGTTATTGATCCAATAAATCCACACATAATTGCATTACCTTAATCTTATTTACTAACTTTTCTCATTTGATAAATTAACTTTGAAACCACATACCTCAATAAAGAAACTAATTTTTTACTGCAAACTAATTTGTACAAAGAAAAATAAATCTTATTTTTTCTATTTTCAGCAGGCTGATAAATTGATTTAATTACGTCAAAATACTCTTTGCACATTACATTAGATTTAAAGTTAAACGATTTATTTTTTTCAAAATAATAATCATAGTTTTTAAATATTTCGAGAAGTTTCGTTTCTAAATTATTTTTGTTAAATTCTACCCCATAATTTTTTTGGTATTCTGGGATTCCGCCACTATTAATATATAAAACAGGCAAACCACAGAGAGAGCCTTCAATTTGATGGTTACCTGAAGGTTCGTTTAGCGAGCCAGTTATATATAAATCATGTCTTTTTAATTCATCAGCTAATTGAAGACCGCTTTTTGGTTCAATATAGTTTGTGTTTTTAAAATTAAAATTTACGGGAAGGTTACCTATAAATGCAAATTCAAATTTATCTGAGAAATTGCTTTCTTCTAATAAGTTATCAATAAACGAATAAATTTCAAAACCTTTATTCCAGTTATTGCCCCAGTGATGAGTAACAATTTTCAACTTTGTTGTTTTATCCCAAGGTTTTTTATTTATATTATTAAATACTTCAGTATCTGATCCCGATAAAATTACACGTGACTTATTTGACTTAATTCCTTGATTTTTATATAAGTCACTTATCCAAGAACTTACAAAAATAGTAGAGTCAGAAAATTGGCTTACTTTAATCATTTTTTTATTTACATAATTTGTATTTTTTCTTTCATCGCACTCATTTATTCTGTGGATTAGTTTTACATTTTTATTTACTAGACTTTTATACAATCTTGCTTCAAAAAGTGAAATTGTTGATGTCAAAGATTCAATTCTTGGTTCCGTTATCAAGATTATATCGATGTCAGGTTCGTCTAGGTAGTGAACAACCTCTGTATTGTTTTCAAGTAAATAATATTTAAGATTTTTAACAAATAAATTGCCGCCACCCCAAGATCCATCAAAAACCTGGGACCCAATAGCAACTTTCATTTAAACGAATATACCATAATTGATAATGCCTTAAATTTATTAACTAACTTAACCTATTCCATATAATAATATGAGTTATCATATTAAAATGAACATCGTTTATTTCTTTACATTCGGATATTCACTTAAAACCTGGAAAGAATCCGGCCAATTAGATAGGGAACTTGAGCATTTTAATTATTGGCAAAAAATTTTCCCAGGTTTAAATCTAACCATTGTTACTTATGGAGAAGAGAGAGATTTAAATTTAATTAATAGTGAATTTATTACAGTTATACCAATATATAAATACATAAAATTTTCTAAATATAAAATTATTAATTTTATAAAATCTTTTTTTATAATACTAACTTTAAAAAAAATTATTAGGGATCAGTCATTTGATATAGTTATACAGAATCAATTACTTGGATCATGGATTTCATATCAATTCAAAAAATATAAAAATACTCCAATGATTATTAGAACTGGTTATGACATGTACGAATTTTCAATAAATGAAAACAAATCTATTTTAAAGAAGACTTTTTACAGACTTTTAACAAAAATTAGTTTAAAATTTTCTGATTTATTTACAGTTACAAGCGAATGTGATAAAAAATTTTTGATAGAACAATTTGGTGAAGGAAATAGTAGAAAAATTAAGGTCAGAAAAAACTGGGTCTCTTTAAAGAATGCAAACAAAATGAAGCCATTTAATGAGAGATATAATAATAAAATTGCTTGTGTTGGAAGAATTGAAGATCAAAAAAATTACGAAACAATTGTAAACGCACTTAAAGATACAAACTTTACAATTGATATTTTTGGAGAGGGTACTAAGAAAAATCAAATTATAAAATTAGCAAAAAAACAAAATGTAGAGGTTAAATTTAAAGGTATTGTAGACAACAATGAATTGAAAAATCTTTTAAACAGTTATAAGTATTTCCTAACAGCATCAAAATTTGAGGGTAATCCAAAAAGTGTTTTGGAGGCAATGTCTGCCGGTTGTTTAATAATTGCTAGTGATATTAAAAATCATGCAGAGTTTTTAAATAAGGAAAATTCAATACTGTTTAATAGTAAAAAATCATTAAGCAAGATAATGAATAATTTAAACAAAAATGACCATGATTATAAAAAATTAACAGAAAATGCATTAATAACAATTAAAGAACATTATTACCTAGAAAATATTGCTAACTTAGAGTTAAGTGATATGAAAAAATTAGCGGATGCAACTTAAATGCAAATTTTTAATTCTTTAAAAGATAACAAAACAACATATATAAAATATTACATATTGCTTTGAAAATATCAGTTATTACTTCGTACACAAATCCTGAAAAAAGAATGGATCCATGGAAAGAATCACTAAACTGCTATGAAAATTTTGCTGATGAAGTAGTTGTTACCGGTCAAGATCTAAAAGATGAATTTGAATTTAGTGAGATTGGTCTTATGTTTCAAGAGGGGTTTGATAAAGCTGATGGTGATTGGGTTGTTAAAATGGATATTGACACACTCCTACACGAGAAAGACTTCAACGAACTGTATATTGCTATGAAAAAATTTAGTGACTATCCAGCAATATCACTAAGGAAATTTCAGTTTTTTACTCCCAGCAGGTATCATATGAAATCTAGAATGGCAATGGTAGTAAATAAGAAAAAATTTAAAAATATTAAATTTAATGGTGGAGGAGATGGTTGCGACCCAACTCTCAATGGAATACTTTTAAATGAAAGAAACGTACCAGTTTCTTTAGTTCCTTTCTGGAATTATGATTCTGTTTTTAAAACCAAAGAAATAATTGCAAAAGATAGGTCTAGGTTTGCAAGAGCTTGGCAAAGAACCTATGGGAACTATGGTGACAGAGGTGGTCCAGAACCAGAAACAGCATTTAATTCATGGATCAATATGATTGAAGAAAGATATAAAAAGCACATTTTTAATATGCCTTTAGATAATCATCCTTCTTTTATAAAAGAAAAACTTTCTAAATTGAATGATGATCAGTTTGGAAACAATCTTTTTGGAATCGATAAATCAATTAAAAGAGGTTTCAAGGATTATCTAAGTGCAATAAATGAAATGTATATTAATGAAGTAATTTTGTACTTAAACAGTTCATATAAAAAAAATAATTTTCAATTAATGCCTGATCATGATGTATAAAAATATAGTTTTAATCAACAGACAATGATTGAAAAAAAAAATTTTATATATTTTTGGTCCTGGGAGGCTTCAAAAAATTTCAAAAGAAAACATTCAAGCAAAAGAGTTTTTTTATGGTTATTTTAACTTAAACAATAAATATAAATTAAATGCTATCGGTGCTTCAAAGTCTAATTCAAACAAAAAGGGAATTAGGCAAGTTTTGCATTTCTATGATCGAGTAATTGTAAAGTTAACAAGCTTTCCAAGCTACTCTACTGAGATTATCACGATAAAAAATATTAAAAACTACAGTAAAAATGAGATAGCTGTTTTTACTTCTGATGCTTTATTTATTTCATTTTTACCAATTGTATTTTTTTATAAAATAATTGGTAAAAAAATTAATAATATCGTGATAACTATGGGCTTACTTGGCAAACCGCCTGTAAAAAAATTTAAAAAAATAACCAATAAGTTTTTCCTAAAATTAGTACATTTTTCAGCTGACAATTTTGTTTTTTTAGGTAGAGGAGAATACGAATTAGCCAAAAAAATGTATGGAGAAAATAATTCAAAAATCTGTCATATCCCGTTTAGTGTAGATACAGAATTTTGGTCAAGAAATACTAAAAAAGAGAAAGAAGGAATTTTATTTGTTGGCAATGATGGGAAAAGAGACTACGGACTATTAGTTAAGCTCGTTGAAGAAATGAAAGACGTTAATTTCACCTTTATTTCAAATTTTAAATTCAATTATTCTGCAAATAACCTAAATATTATTGAAGGAAATTGGCATGAACAACTTCTTTCAGACGAAGAATTAAGAAATTATTATATGAATGCTAAATTAACAATTCTTCCTATTAAAGAAACCTATCAGCCGTCAGGACAGAGTGTAGGCTTGCAGTCAATTTCTTGTAAAACGCCAATCTTAGTTTCAATGACAAAAGGCTTTTGGGGGGATAAAAATTTTGTTAATAATTACAAGGTAAATTTTGTAAACGACAACAATGTTGAAGAGTGGTCAAGAGCTATTAATAGCATTCTTACTTCTTATAAAAGTTATGAATTGGCAAAAGATGATGTAGCTGATTTTCATAAAGAATACAGTTTAGAAAAATTTGTACAAAAATTAGAAAAATTATTTTAATTAATTATCTGAAAAACTGTCTTCCCTTAATTTAAATAAAATTACTATCCCTGAGTAAAAAACAAATGGAAATCGCAAGCTCTCCATAGAAGCATCAAAAAATGAAGTTAGATATATAGGGATTATTGTGATGAAAAAAATATTTCTAAGTTTTTTATCTTTAACATCAACCATCATTGCAATTATAAAAATACAAACAGTTATAAATTGTAAAATACCTCCACGTCCTAAAACATTAAAGAAATAGTTGTGAACATTTTCATTACTCCCATCAGATCCCTGTCTTTCCCAATGATTCATAGCTGGGAGTATTTCATTGTATCCAAAACCTACTAAATATTTAAAATCTCTTTTTGTTAACTCATTTCTCATCAATGTGTAATCATTCGGATTTTCATAGTATTCTGAATACCAAAATAAATCTCTAGCGACATCTTGCCATATTTGAAATCTCCAATCAAGCATCATGTCAGTAGAATATAACCTGTTATACCCGGAATACTTTCCAAAGTACAAAGAAGCAAATACATCAACAGTATCTTTTTGATCTGCAATGTCACTTATACCTCTCCCTAAAGTATCAAGCTTAAGTAAAGATTGTTCTTGACTATCTAAATTAATTTCGCCTTTTTCAAAATCTAAATTACCCCAAACTTCATATGTAGATAAAACAAAAAGTACAACAGACAGTAAAACTACTATTAGAGATTTCAATTTTTCAAATTTAATAATTTTAAAATAAATTATTAAGAACATCATTATAAATAATACTGCAGGGAAAAATGCTCCTTTACTCATAAATAAAAATAACGGAAGAAGCACTGCAGAGCTTATGGAAAAGTAGGCAAAAGAGTTGAATTTATTCTTAAAAAGTAAATAATTCGATGTATTTGCCAGCGTGTAAGCAAGTAGAATATCAGAAGCTTTAACAAAATCCCATTTATCTGAAAAATCTAAAAAAAAGTTTATAAACATTTCGGGGTAGTGAATTGTGGAAAAAAAATAAGTAATTGGTAAAGATATTGAAAAAATATATTTATGATATTTTTTTGTATCAGAATTGTTAAATAATATAAATGTAAAAAATATTATTGAAATTGTCCAAATATAGGAGCTACTTTTGTAACTATAAGTATCAAATAAATCCCCTCCATTGCTAAAAAAAGAAAATAAAAATAAAGCTAAAAGTACACGAAAAAATTTAAATTGATAATGAAATCCATCAAGATTATATATATTTTTTTGCTGAACTATAACTAAAATAAAAGAGAAAATTACCAAAAAACCTATTATTAACTCTGCAAGTCTAAAAGAATATATATATATTCCTGAAAATGATCTTCCAAAAATTATAAATAATGATATAAAAATTAAATAAGTATTGGTTAAAGCTGTTAAATACTTACCACGCATATTTGATATTTTATAATTATTTTTCATTCAGTTTGTAATATTAACATTAAAAATTTACTTAAAAGAATATTGTTACCCCAACCCACTTCTTTTTGTTAAGTTATTAAAGAAACTCGTATCTGTTGAAATATTATTTATATTATATTTAAAACTTTTTTCAGATCTCCAAGGGTATCTCTGAATATATCCTTGCTTTTGATTAAATAGCATTCCAGGTTCTCCATATGCAATACAATCAAAGTTTTGGTTTAGGTATTCAATTTGCTCATTGGTTACATATCGCCTCATTCCGAATGGTATTGCAAAAGTTTTTGGTGCTACTCCAAGTCCAACAAGAAGTTCAATATTTTTTCTAACATCTTTTTTAAAGTCTTCTATATTCATATCTGATAAAGTATGATGCTCGTGTGTGTGTGCACCAACTTCATGACCAGCTTGCAGTATATTTTTTAAATCATTAATTTTTATTAGATTTGTTTTTTCAATGTAATTGATATTTTGTAAAAATATCTCTTTTGATTCATTTGTAAACATTATTGTATTCATGAAAAAAGTAGCTTTAGCATTATATTTATCAAATACAGGTAAAGAGTTAGACCAACTTGAAAACCCATCATCAAAGGTTATAGATATAAGCTTTTCATTTGATTCTAATTTTTTATTAAGTTGATATAAATTAACAAACTTGTAATCTCTTTCTTTAAAAAATAATAAAATACTTTCAAGATCATCAATTTCTTTTTGTTTTAAATCATGAAAATAAATAGCTATTTTACTTGGCAACTCTTTTTTCAGAAAAAGAACATTAATAAATCTGAGTATTCTTTGCAATATTTTTTTGATGTACATCAGGATTCCTCTCCAGGAATAACACGTTTTTTTACACAATCAGCAAAATATTGCTGTTTTTCCTTATGGGTAACAGATATATTTCCCTTCATATTCAAATAATAAAGAGGTTCTTTAAGTATTTTTAATTTATAGCCGTTGTCTAGAAAATCACGCATTAATTTGTAATCTTGAGAATAGTAAAATTTTTCATTGTAAAGTCCTACTCTATAAAATACCTCTTTCTTTGCAACTAAAGTTCCGTGAATGAAAGGGTTTTTAATCCGCATAACAAATTCTTTTGGTAAATAGTAAGACTTAGATGGAGTAATTTTATTACTATTCATTACATAGGCTCTAGTAGTAGAAGCATCTAAATTATACTTTTCCATAAATCTTAATTGTTTATCCAATCTTGAACTCGCACTAATGTCATCTGCATCTTGTCTTGCAATAAAATACCCTTCTGCTTTTTTTATTAAAATGTTTAAAGATTTTGTTAGTCCAATATTGTAGTTGTTTTGATAAAGCCTTATGTTTTCGAAAGAATTTGAATATTTTTTACAAATCTCATATGTTTTATCACTTGATCCATCATCAATCAATAAAAGTTCTATATTTTTGTAATCTTGTTTTACTATGCTTTCTATTGATTTTTCAACCGTTTTTTCATCATTGTGAACACTCATAATGATAGAAACTAATTTTAAATTCATAATTGCTGCAACTCTATAATTTTAATACTTTAATAATAACTAACTTTTAGCCTTTTAAATTTTTAGATTTGATTGTTTACAGAGATGAAATAGTTAAGATTTATTTAATTTAGCAATACCTATATATATAGTATCTAAAAAATTACTTGGGTCTTCAAAAGGAATGACTGTAGTTGCATAACTGTGTTTTTTTACAAACTTTGAGTATTCTGAATTTTTTGAACACTCATCTGAAATAAGATATTTAGGCAGTATGTTTCTAGAGTCTAAATATTCAAAAAGAAATTTTTCACTATTTATTTCGTGGGTAGAACTTATGATTAATGAGTCACTAAGTCTACTGACTGAAATTTTTGGCAAATATGACTGTAGGTTATCAAAAACAATATTTATATTACTAAGTTCATTCTTTAGTAGTAGAACTCCCTTTCTTTTATTATTTTCAATTCCTTCGTACTCAAATTTTAAAGACGGATTTTTTGATTGAAGGTTGTTTAAAAGATACCCTATACGACCTTGATCAATTCCAAATTCAAATACATCATATATCTTTTTGTATTTAGCAAGTATGTATGGAATTACACGGTAATCCCATTTAGGTGATAAGTCTAAGTCAATTGTTTTTAATATATTCTTAAACTCATTTTCAATTTTTAAATTTTGAATATAATTTATGTCTTCAACAATATTTTCGTAATCTATTTTATAAAAAGTAGAAGTTATGTAGCTAATTGTCTGAGTTTGTAAATTATTGAGTTTAAAAGAAAAATTTGTATGCTCTTTTGAAGATATCAACCAATTTATTCCTTTAAAAAAATATTTAATAATATTTACAAACAAAAAATAAATTCTTTTAATTGGTATAAAAATATATTTTGGATTTATTTTCACAAAGAAATTCTACCTTACAAATCCTGTCGTTGAAACAAACAATATTAACAATGTTATATGTGAAAAAAAATTTTATTAGTAGGATGTTGTTGTGGGAAAGTTAAAAATATTTGTAAACGATATTTTATATGTTTCAAAAAAAACAGGTACAAATAATAAAAAACTTTTGATACTGACATCAGTTTTATTATCAAATTTAACAGCAGCAGCAGATATAGGCATCATTGTTTTATTTACAAGATTTTTTGCTGATGGAACAACATACGGTGCTAGATTTGAAGACTTTTTAGAGTTATTATTTTCAATTAAATTATTTCTTCCGCTATTGATAATCATGAGATTTATTTTTGTATATTTTCAGAATTATATTTTAAAAATTCTTGAATTAAGAGTTCAAAAAAACTTAAAAACTTATTTATTGTCAGAAGTTTTTGATAAAAGTAATTATTCAATTGCGGATGCTTATTTCTTTATTAACACCCTTACAGGACATATTGGTTATTTTTATTCTGCATTAGCAAGTTTTTTAAATTTCTTTATTCAAACTTTAGCTTATCTATTATTTTTAATATATTCCGATCAAAGAAGTGTAATTACATTTGGTGTTGGTGCTTTGATTTTATTTCTTCCATCAAGATATTTGATTTTAAAAGCAAGAGAATTTATGCATAAATCATATTTATTGGATCAAAAATCTAATAAAGAAATTCAAAAAATTATAGAAAATATGTTTGTAATTAAAATTTTAAACAAAGCTAAAGAAGAGCTTAGTAACTTTGCACAAACTTTAGAAAATTATAATAAAAATCAAATAAA
>MDSV01236571.1_pt1 | contig 53191 bp, 41 predicted proteins | sample 810851 | NCBI WGS metagenome assembly MDSV01 (sample SAMN05326640, study PRJNA326480) | marine metagenome | isolation source: seawater | place: Atlantic Ocean: North East | collected 2012
CGCCAATCCTGTTGCATGCGCAGCAATATTTGGGCGGCTCAAATCAAATGCTTTCATTGCATTCATCCAGCCACCTGATTCGCTACCACCTACTAAATGTTCTTTATTTACTCTAACGTTATCAAAAATAATTGAACGAGTGTCTGAACATCTTTGACCCATATTTGTCTCTTTCTTGCCCAAAGAAAAACCATCTGCATCCTTCTCGACAATGAATCCTGACATGCCTCTATATCCTGCACTGGGGTCTGTTTTTGCTAAAACAAAGAAAAAATCTGAGTATCCCGCACCTGTAATCCACATTTTCTCACCATTAATGACATAATCATCTCCATCTAAAATGGCAGTAGTTTTACACGCAGCAACATCTGAACCGGCTCCCGGTTCAGTGACTGCGTAAGATGCTAGATGACCTTGTTCAGCAACCCTTGTTAACCAAGTTTCTTTCTGTTCGTCAGTAGCACCTGTGATTAATGGAGCACAGGCTAAGGCAGTAGCATAAGCAGCAGTAGCAAAGCCTGGGTCGCCCCATGCTAATTGTTCGTTAACCAATACTTCTTCCATACAACCTAAGCCTAATCCTCCATATTGTTCAGGAATATGTAAATTTAGAAGTCCCATATCGTGTGCTTTACTAATTGCTGCCTTGGGATACTTAGACTCTGTATCCCAATGTTCCGCATTTGGACGTATTTCTTCAACAGCAAAATCGTGAGACAGCTCCTTCAAACCTTCTTGCATCTCATCAAGTTGGAAGTTGACCATGATGACCCGAAAGGTTCTAGGGTTAAGATTTCACGGTTAGAAACCTACGCGCCGGAAGTATTCACAAGCTGCCAAGAATACAAAATAGAGAACTATCAATATCGCACCTTCCCATCTTCTAAATTCATATGATGTTTTCATCATAAATAAAGCCGCTGCTGTGCCAATTATACTTGCTGGAAGAATTAGTAAAAGGATCATATCAGAACCTGCATCTGTAAGATATAGTGGATGAATCATAGAAGCTAGACCTATCGATAATAATGGATCTGTGATATTTGAACCAATCAATGTGCCAATTGCAACTCCTTGACTTCTTTTAGCTGCCATAAAAGCAATTGTCAGTTCTGGCAGAGAGGTTCCAAAACCAGAAACTACGGTCCCTATTATGGAATGGGGAATATTCATTTCATAGGCTAGATCACTAGCATTAGCCACTAAATGGTGAGCCGCAAAAACTGCTAAAGCAAGTCCAACAAGTACCATTACAAAATATGCTGCACCTGACCAAGAGAGACTTTTCAAATCAATTTTTTCTACTTCTCCACCCTGCTCCTCTTCCATTATTTCTTTACGATTATACAATAACCAAGAAATATATATCACATACAAAGTTGATAGAATGAAGCCTTCAATTCTATTGATTCCTTCATCTGTAATTAAGAATAAAGTCAATAATAAGAGTGAGAGCATCATTATTAATCCATCTCTATTTAGCCATGCAGGCCTTATTTTCAATCCTTTAAAAATTGCAACAACTCCTAAAATCAAGGTTATTTGAACAAGTACTGAACCAAGGATACCGCCAATAGCGAAATCTGCAACTTCTTTATTCTGTTCTACATTTAACGCAGAAGTAGAGGTGACTAGAATTTCAGGAAGTGATGTTCCTATTGACACTATGGTTAATCCAATCACTACTTCTGGTATGCCGCCTCTGCGAGCTAAACCTTTAGCACCTTCAATAAAAAAATCTGCTGAAACAACCAATAAACTAAGAGCCAAAAATAATATTACAATTGAATAAAGAATATTGCTACCCCCAAGGTTACTAGACATCAACTGACTAGCTACAATTGCTAAGAAAAGAGCGCCTAAGATAATCAGTGTATTAAACTGAAGAAGTTGAGGGATTCCCATCAACTTATTACCCTGCGCCATGATTATCCCATAATGTATGAGTTATTCACGATTATGTAAAAAACATAGAAAATAGAATTAACTAGTTTCATTTGGAAACATCATGTATAAACAGTTCTTTTCGGAAATGATTGGAACTTTTATCATGGTCTTCATTGGATGCTATGCAATTAAAACTGGACAATCTTCATTAATTATCTCATTATCTTTTGGTTCAGCAGTGTTCTTGGTAATTCTATGTTCTCGAAGATTTAGTGGAGCACACATTAACCCTGCAGTTTCCATTGCATTTACTATCTCAGGAGATTTAGAAAAAAAATTACTCCCAATCTATCTTTTTGCTCAAATTATTGGGGCAACAATAGCTGCAGTATTAGTAGGCCCATATGGATCAACAAATTTTTCAGTAGCGATAATAAACGGAGTTTTGATTGAAATTTTTATCACATTCATACTTATGTATAGCATCTATCTCATTGTTTCAAAAACTGACAGAGATGAAATTGTGGCTTTGGTTGTTGGAGGTGTTGTAGCAATTCTTGCTTTTTTGTTTGGAGAATATACTGGCGCATCAATGAATCCAGCTCGAACTTTTGGTCCAAACTTAATTTCTTATTCGATTGGTCCAATCCCTATATATCTCATATCAACTATAATCGGTGCAAGTATTGCTGCTTTTTTATACAATAAAATTAATGTTTTGAAGTGAAAAAGCCTGCCAATGAGTTCAATAATAGGAATTACTTAGGATGAAACATGTCCGACAAGCGAGTCATGCGTAAACTAAAGAAACTCGCTTCGCGTATCCACTCCAAGATTGAAACTGTTAGGGATGAAATGGATGATTTGGAAATAGAGTTTGAATTGCTTCAACAACATATCCAAAAACTTGAGAATAGCCCTTCAAGAAATGTACCTTCAGATGAGGTAGAAGTGACTCTAGAGGAAGATAATGAAGAGATAGATCTAGAGAATTCTTCTGCTGTACAAATAACTAAGAAATTTTGATCAATACTCTGACAAAATTCTTGCTAATCTACCTGCGATAAGGTCGCCAACTTCACTACAAGAGGAGTTGCCGCCTAAATCATATGTCAAATGCTTACCCTCTTTCAAATGATCTGCTACACTTGATTCTATCGCTTTTGAAACAGTCAGTAAATCTTGACTTCCATTTTTCCGGCCAAGCCAATCCATCATCATTTGTACAGAATTAATTGATGCTATTGGGTTTACCTTATTCATTCCGGCATATTTGGGCGATGACCCATGAACTGGTTCAAAAAATGCGTGATCATCACCGATATTTCCGGAACCAGCCATCCCCATTCCGCCTTGCAAAACCGATGCTAAATCTGTAGCTATATCGCCAAACATATTCGAAGTAACTACAACATCATAGTGTTCTGGAACCCTGGTTAGCCATTGTGTAAATGCATCTATGTAACCATAATCTTTAGCAATATTAGGGAATTGAGAGGCCACTTTGTCAAAGGTTCTTCTGAATAATTGACAACCACGTGTAACATTGCTTTTATCGATACAAGAAACTCTACTAATACCATCAACCGGTGCACCATTACGAGTTTTACTAATTTCAAAACCCATTTTCACCAACCTTTCAGTACCATGTGATGAAATCGGTCTTGGATCATAAACAACTTCGCCTTTTAAATCAGGAAATTCAACATCTGGAATAACATATTCATCTAAGCCTTGTGCTCTATTTGAGGCCCTTTTGAGCAATGAATGGTACAAACCTTCAGTATTTTCTCGAAGAATTGTCATATCTACCATTTCTGGCTCCCATATTTGAGTGAACTTTCCATGTACTTTATGCATTACACCTTCGTAAAGTTTGACTGGCCTAACATTGGCATACAAATCCAAACCACTTCTTAATCCAAGAATTACAGAGCCACCTGCTAAATCTCCATTTGGCAAGAAAGAACCTGGGTGGCCAATCGCCCCCAAGAATATTGCGTCTGCAGAATCTCGACAAAATTCAAATGAGCCCTCCGACCATTCTTGACCTGTCTCTTTATACAATTGACCTCCACAAGGTATTTCAGTTAAATCAAAACCAATATTAGAGTTATCTTCAATTGTTTTGAGAATTTTTGACGCCTCTACTGCGACTTCTCTACCCGTACCGTCGCCAGGAAGTATTGCAATACGATAGTCGCTCATAGTAATGGCACGGGCAACTGGTAAATGAACGCAACCCCGCGTTTTTTAAATACTAAATTACTCATTGGGTGTGATGTCATTGTTTACAAGAGACTCGCAGTATTTCCACCACATGATCGATTGAAGGTATTGTATGGTTTTCTAGCGGTGGTGAAAAGGGTACTGGAGTATCTAGTGCTCCAATTACACAAGGAGCAGATTCCAAGACAAAGAAGCATGACTCAATGATTCTACTTTGGATAGTATGACCTATGCCACCACTCCATTGGCTCTCTTGCAATACTACTAACCTTCCTGTGCGCATTACTGAATCAATACATGTTTCTGCATCAAAAGGAATTATTGTTCTTAAGTCTATTATCTCAACTTCAATATCTTGTTCACTAAGAATATCTGCCGCACTTTTAGCAACATGTACCATTGAACCCCATGTAACTAATGTAATATCACGCCCGCCCCGGATAACTGATGCCTTTCCAATTTTGTATTTCTCACCATTTGTTATTGCCTCGTTTACTTTAGAGACATCTACCTTTTGATTGATGTTTTGACCCCATCCGGTTAAACCTCCTCGCAAGCCATAAAGCCCTATGTGCTCAAGCATTATCACGGGATCTGGAATCTCTGCTGCTTCAACCAATAAATCATAAGCATCTTGAGGAGTACCAGGGGCTAATACAATGATTCCAGGATCATTGGCAAACCATGATTCAATCATATTAGCGTGAAATGGCCCTGAGCGCGTTTTTGCACCCAATGGAATTCTTATGGTCATTGGACAATCTGCACCCCATCTCCATCTAAGCATGGCTGCATTATTGATTAGAGCATTAAATCCTAAAGCTGCAAATCCGCCAAATTGAATTTCAACCATTGGTCTCATACCAGATAGAGCTGCACCTGTTCCAGTGTGGACAATCACAGCCTCACAGAGTGGCATATCAATCAATTTATCTGAATGGCCTGCATTTTTTAGAGCAATATTCATACCAAATGCTCCTGCAATTTCCATATCTTCACCGATAAATACACATTGATTACCATAGCGGTTTGCAATATCAACCATTGCTTGTTGAATCGCCCTAGCGTAAGTCCAACCGCCGGAATTAGTATATTCAAGACTATATTCTCCTACTTTCAATTCGGCTTCAGAATATTGTAGATTTGGATTTCCTAACCTGTTGAGGTGATCTTGATGAGTTTCTGCATCCGAGATACTAGTGACTCCTTTTGTAACTGTTTCAGGATTTGGCCATTCCATCTCAATCAAAGAATTTCTATCATCTTCAACTAATTTTTTCTCTTCATTTTCCATTGTATCTAAATCATCTAATTTAACACCCAAATCAACCAATAATTGACGATGGGTTGGTATCGGGTCTTTTGCTGCCCAATAATCTAATAATTCCCTATTTACATAACCGGGAGGAGTTCCAGAATCGCTACCTAAGTACAAATCATCATGGTGATGAGCATGTCCACAGCCCCTCATAGTTTCGACATGAATTAGAGTAGGGCCACCCCCATGCATCGAATATTCTCTGGCACAAGCCACACTAGCATACCAAGAAGCAGGGTCAGAACCATCTATTGTCCAACTTGGAAAACCCATTGCCTTTGCTTTATCAGCCCATATTTCAACTCCAGATTGATTATTTGTTGGTGTATCAAGAGCAATTTGGTTATTTTGTAGGATATATGTTATTGGTAAACCTCTGGTTCCTGCTAAATTCATCGACTCCCAAAACTCCCCCGAAGAAGATGCTCCCTCGCCAATACATGCAACATGAAACCGAGGTTTGTTTTGCTGCCAAGCGGCAAATGCTAATCCAGTCATAGTTGCACTAGCAATTGGTAATGGTGCAGTAGGAGGAAGAACTCCTTTATTCCAAGCGCCAATATGCAAATCTCTTCCACCTGCATTATCCCAGCCACCATTTTGGTTTGAAGAAACTTTACCAAGGTTTGCTGACATCACACCTAATGGTGTATCCCCCATTGCTAAAGAAAGCCCTACATCTCTTATCATTGGAGCGACTAAGTCCCCTTGATAATCATCGCTGGCTTCTTTATCAGAATCTAAATCTCTATGTAGCGCAGTAGCAACTGCAACCACGCCCTCTTGCCATGTTGAACGGAAACCTTTACCACCAAATCTTCCTCCATCAGGGGTCTCAAGACCTTCAGTGAAAATTTGTTTTAGTGCTTCATCCATATATCTTGTGCGAGTCATATTTCTCTGCCATTCTAGACGTTGTTCAATAGTTACCGACATGTAATATGCAAGTCTGCGAAGCATTAATCGGATATCTATTAAGAAATGAATATTACGCCTAGAGACATATTTTTTTACGCTTCTGCGAGGGATTACTTCAGAATTCAATTCATTTTCCATCTTGGCATCAAGTTGGGAAATAATTGCTTTCTCCAATGCTGAAAGAAATCTTTTGCAGAATTTCTCCCATGATGGACCTTCAAATTGTTTGGTTTCATTACCAATGACATGATCCCATATTTCAGCAACGATGGGAATTCTAGCATCATGTTGCTGAGTTACAAATAATAATAATTCTCTACGAGCAGCATCTGCAAGCAATGGTTGCGTGAAATCAAGATGCGACTCTGGCACCCAGTTTGAACCAAAAATCTCTGGTAACTCGCTCTGCGCCATAAGTTGGCCAGCCGAACCTTACATACAAATTAAACGATTAATAATTAATTAATTTCTACTTTAGAATTTAGAGCCTTCATGGTAACTCTTGCAATTAAAACCGTCACGATAATTGATGCTAATACTCCCATGATTAACAATAAATTACCCCCAGGAGATTCCTTGAAACCAGACATTCCATCACCTGATAGCACTATCTTTCCTGCTGCATGACCAAAATATGCATACGCAAGTGAATAAACAATACTAGATAGATTTGAAATGAAAAAAACTCTAGTACTGACTGGGCTTCCAGACATAACATAATTTAACCACTCATCTGGAACAATTGGAGAAAGACGAACTAGTACAGAAATCTGCATTGCTTCTTCGTTTAACGCCATTTCTAAACGCTTTAATCTGTCATCACCAGATACAATTTGTGCAATTCTATCTCTAAATAGCCATCGTCCGAGTAAAAAGGCCATTAAACCTCCAATAATAGAAGCTGTAAAATTCACTACTACTGCGACCCAATATGGAAATATGGCACCAGAACCCACTTTTAGAATTGGGGTTGGAACTAAAAGTACAACTGCTATTGAAACCATTATGGTAAATAGAATGGGCGCAGCAGGGCCCAACTCTTCAATCCAATTTATGAAGTTTGAAACATCCTTGAAAGCAAAATAGCCGATTACCAGCCAAATAATTAACAACCCTACACTAAACAAAATTCTTAGTTGACTGGTTTTGCCTTGCTTTTTACTCAATTCTTGGTATTTGTTAGAAGCCAAGGTTTCATTCCTCCTCATCTTCTAATCCGTCAATGTTCTTGATTGTTGGAAATGAATCTAAAACATCATTTACCATTTGAGTAATATCTTCAATCTGAGTTACTAGTGTAATATCTTCTACAGTTCCCGGACGGCCTAAGTTCCACATCAGTTCATACACCAATTCATTAGTTAATCTGGTTAATTTCAAAACCTCTGGATCGACTCCAAACAACTCCTCTTCAGGCCTTAAAGCAACTAATTCTGGCTTTTCATCTAAGACTTCATCCATAACCGTAGAAACCTCTTGTTCTAGAGCTTCAGCCTGTTGCTGTAGAATATTTTCCATGGTAGTCATACCGCCTTTTAATTTAGTAGAGTTAGCATTACCACTGCCTAATGTTTGGGCTTTGTTAGTTTGATTTATCGCTTTAATTTGTTGAGTTTTTTCTGCCTCTTGACTTTCGACAGATTCAGTTTTCAATTGATTTGGATCAACATCTTGAACTAAATTATTTAACGCAATTCTTAACATCGCTGCCATAGTAGAAGGGTCAAACATATCTTGAACTTCGATACCCTCTTCATCCATTTGAACCAGTATTTCATCAATGAATGAGGGATTGATTTTCTCAGGCCCAACTAATCCTTTCAACATCGGTAATGCCCATGTTGAATCTCCCATTAGCATTGAAACATCAAAACTACCTCCTCCTGAATTAGGACCCTCAACGTCTGCCGGAGGAGGTACAAACTGCTTGCGACCGTGTTTGTTTAATTGTTGAATTAATACATTCATATCAATTGGTTTAGCAATTACTTCAGAGACTCCTGCCTTAGCGGCTGAAACAAGATAATCTTGACTGGAATTACGAGACAATATAACTATACGACATTTGAAAGCAAATTCAGGATCTGACATTAGTCTTTGAGATGCATCAATTGCATCTCCTGATTTCCATTCACCGTCAATCAACACTATTTCTGGCATTGTAGCTAAGGCAGTACCTTCTGCTTGCCTTAGTGTACCTGCTCGAGTTATATCAAATCCTTCTCGTTCTAAGGTATTGGCAAGAAGAGTTCTTCTACCTTCATTTTCATCTGCAACAATAACCTTTGCCAAAAAACTCCCCCTTAAACACTCAAAACTAAGTCGAGCATTTGAACCTCATCCTTTTGATTAGTGCATATCTACTAAAAATGCTACTGAAAATAAATGCCGAACACTGATAGAAATTTCATTCAATGTCACTGGGCAATTCATTGTTCCATGCCATAATACCACCATCTAGGTTGTATAAACTCCCGGGGTTAAAACCTGCATTAATTAAAAACATAGCAGCCATTTGAGAACGCATACCACTACGACAAAGAAGAATTACATCATTATCTCTTGGGATTTCATCGACTTTGGATAGAATTTCATCATGAGGCACTTGTAAGTCGGTAAAAGAGACTCTCATCTGTTGATATTCCACGGCTGAGCGTACATCGATCAAGAAAGGTTGCCATCCTGTTTTCTTCCTATCACTATATTGTGCAACTGAAAGATGGTTGAACATACCATTTCCAACGGCACTAGGTTCTTGAATGTCTCTGTCAACCTTTTCATTTGTACACCAGCCACTTGTTTCAAACATCTCTCTAACTTGATTCAAATTTATTTCTGGTCGCTTTTCATCTAATTTGTCAAATGATAAAATATTGAAAAACATAGATTCACCATCATATAGCAACAATTTTCCTGATAAAATTTCGCCAATATGCAATATGATTTTTATCACTTCTGTTGCCTGAATTGAGCCTATTACTCCAGGTAATACCCCAAATACTCCACCATCTGAACATGATGGGACTGAATTTACCGGAGGCGGTTCTGGAAATAAATCTCGATAACATGGCCCATCTCGAAAATTAAACACGCTGACTTGTCCTTCAAATCTATAAATTGAGCCATAGACCCATGGAATGCCCAATTTCCTAGACATATCATCAATTAAATATCTAGTAGGGATGTTATCGGTACCATCAACAATTAAATCCCAACCTAACATAAATTCCTCTGCATTATCCGGAGTTAATCTGGCATTCCAAATTTTAACTTTAACATCTGGATTTAAATTTTGAATTCTTTGTTTTGCTGAGCTTGCTTTACTAATGCCTAATTTATCATTTGAATGGATTATTTGACGTTGTAAATTAGAAATATCGACGACATCATCATCAATTATGCCAATTTCACCTACACCTGCTGATGCTAGGTAAAGTAACACCGGGCTGCCAAGTCCACCTGCACCAATTACTAAGACTTTCGAATTAGCAATTTTGTTTTGCCCTTCAAGACCGACATTGGGCAAAGAGATATGTCTTGCATATCTCTCAATATCGACCATGTTATTCCGAGATAGCACTGATTGATGAATTAAGGGGTTAATCAATGAAGGTTTTCTTCAAGCCATTTTTCTGCATCCATTGCTGCTTGGCAGCCCATTCCAGCCGCTGTTATTGCTTGTTTATACCTTGTATCGACAACATCACCGGCAGCAAAAACGCCGTCTACAGAAGTCATTGTATGTTGTTTGTGAACAATATAACCATTATCATCGGTTTCAATTTGTTGATTTAGAAAACCTGTAATTGGTTTGTGACCAATTGCAATAAAAGCACCAGTAGCGTTTATCTGTTCTGTTGAACCATCTCTTGGATCTTCTAACACGGCTCCAGTTAAGCCATTTTCATCAGATAGCCATTGCTTAATCTGTCTAAAAGTCTTAATTTCAATTTTTTCATTATTTACTGCTCTTTCATACATGATGTTACTGGCTTTAAACACATCACGACGGTGAACCATTGTTACTTTTGAGGCAAATCTTGTCAAAAATGTTGCCTCTTCACAAGCAGAGTCTCCACCGCCAATAACAAGTACTTCCTCTCCTTTGAAAAATGCCCCATCACAAGTTGCACAGGTTGAGATGCCTCTGCCCTTTTGTTCCATTTCGCCTGGTGCATTTAACCAAATTGATTCTGCACCAGTTGAGATGATTATTGTATGGGTAAGGAAATCTTCGCCTTCTACAGTCACTTTGTATGGACGCTTGGATAAATCTACAGATTCCACATTCTTATCTTGTACTTCCAGTCCAAAACGTTCAGCCTGTTCACGGAGTTGCATCATCATCTCAGGCCCCCCAATTCCTTGAGGATAACCAGGGAAATTTTCGATATCCGAAGTCAGCATCAGTTGACCTCCAGACATATAACCTGCAAACATCAGTGGCTCTAACATTGCTCTAGCTGTGTATAACCCTGCAGTATAACCTGCTGGCCCTGAACCTATAATAATCACATCCCTAACATCACTCATAATCTCGCCTGCAAGTCAAATAGATAACAAGCACCTATTGAATCTTTACATCGATTCAAACAAATTCAATAACTGCATTAATTGCTGCCCTAGCATGTGGCTCTAATCTACTGGGAATATGATGAACTTCTGCACCAGGGCCAATAATTCCCAGACCGATTGGTTTGTTAAACTCTAATTGTAATTCTAATATGGATTTAATTACTGCACTGCCCATTGCTGCTCCATGTTGGGTTTCACCTTTCTCAATGATTCCTAGGCAAATTGCTCCCGAAAGAGATGAATCTTTGCTTAGTGAGCGCTTCAAAGCCAACGGTACTTCCATTGAACCTGGAACCCAAACTATCTCTGAAATCTCAATAGAATGCTTTTCCGCTTCATCTTTAGAAAATTCCAACATCGATTCTACCTCAGATTTGTGGAATGAACCACAAACTGCAACAATTTTCATTCAACTACACCTCTTTCTAACATTAATCTCTCAATTGTTTGGACAATCATTTGAGTATTGCTATCTATTTCGATATTGACTGAATCGCCAATACTTTTTGACCCTAAAATAGTTAATCTCAAGGTTTCAGGAATAATGTGCAAGTCAAAAATACCATTGTCAAAGTTGCCAACCGTTAGTGAAATGCCGTCAATTGCAATATAGCCCTTTTCTGAAATAAATCGATGAATCGAAGGAGGCGCCAATATACCAAATGACATCTGTTTGCCATTTTCAACTTTTGAATGAATAATACCAACATCCATTATATGGCCTGACAAAATATGACCTCCCACCTCATCTCCAAATTTCAAAGAACGTTCTACATTAACTAAATCGCCAATGTTAAGATCACCCAAATTGGTGCGATTTAGTGTTTCTGAAATAACATCAAAGATAACTGAGTTGCCATCGATTGATACCACTGTTAAACAAACACCATTAATTGAAATACTTGCTCCAATATTTAGTTTGTCTACATTGGGTATGGTGATTTTTATTGAAGTAACATTGTTTTTATTTGATATATCGACAATGTCCCCAATTCCTTGAATAATTCCAGTAAACATAATACCACCAACTATTCTTGTGACAACTCCAAAATTCTAGCGATAATTTTCCTTGTACCATCCAAATCATCACTCAAGCCTTCAACTCTTGTGACTTGTATGTCATCATATCCAAGTTCCACAAGTTTGGTTTTAATAGAGCCTTCAGCATGCTCTTGGTCATACCCAAGTGCAATTATTTGAGGATTAACCGATGCCAAAATTTCAAAAATAGAAACATCGGGAGAATTGCCAATAATTGCTTCATCCACTGGTTTCAAACCTTCTACCATCCTTCTTCTCAAGTCATGGTTTGTTACCGGTTCATGCTTTCTCAACCTTACAGTATCATCATGTGCTACAACTACGGTAAGGTGACTCCCTAAACTTTTTGACTGCTCTAGATAATGAAGGTGCCCAGCATGAAGTAAGTCAAACACGCCCACTGCCATAACTCGCATTAACTCCTCTCCTGCTAATCCTGTAATCTAATACTCATGATGTTACCTATTCGCTATTTGCAATGCTGAAATAACTTCTACACCTTCTAAAAATGGTATTCCTCTTGCTTCTGCCCATTGCCTTGCTTGATCTACTGATAATGCATTATCCCCATCTGGCTCTAACATTTCCGCTCCAATAACCACCGGAATTACGCCAGATAATCTTGCTAAACCAACGGCTAATTCGGTATGACCTTGTCGCTTAGACAACCCACCTTTAGATTCTCGACATACCGGTATATGACCCGGAGTTCGAAATTCATCGCCAAGCATCTCTTTTGCTTTCATCTGGCTGGTTTTTGATTGAAATATTTCTTCAGTTAACTCAGCAAATCTCCTTGTTGTTAAAGCTCTATCTCTATCTGTGATTCCAGTATATGTATCTCTGTGATTTAGCGAGAGAGTAAATGCAGAACGAGAATCATATTTTAGATCATTAGTAATTAATTTGCCCAAAACATCATATTCGGATACTATTGAAGGATTGGTATGCAAATCTTGCAAAAATGGCAACCCAAATCTCTCTCCGATTTCGTCACCAATTGCTAGAAATAACAATCCACCACAATCTTGACGAAGTTGTCTCATGTTTTCGGGTAGTACAAATTGAGCAGAAAACAATAAATCGGTCTCACCTTCTCTTTTTTCAGAATCAAATAGACAAACCGGTTGGCCCTTAGCAAAAGCTTGTTTTGCCAATTCAATCGAATCGCTCATGACACTGGGCTGAATTACTCATTCATCAATTATCGCTTATCGTCATAACTTGAAATATGACAAAATTGAGCATAAATTAACTCTACCAACAGAAAGGTGTTATCATAGGGCGACTCTTGGCCTGTACCTGCGGAGGGTTTTTGTTGCCGGTTAAACTAGGTCCTGCAGGTATTCCATTATCTTGTAAAGGGCGCACAATAGTAGAAGGAATGGACGATATTATCTCTCTAGGTTTAGAGACTATGGAGGTTCAAACCGTTAGGATGATTGCTCCGCAACACTTTGAACAATATTGGCAAGCTGGCGTTTTAGCAAATAAAACTGAATTTGAAATGAATATTCATGGACCTTATTATTCTGAATTATTAGGTAATAGAGTCGAAAGAGGACGTTCTTTAACTAAAATAGAAGCAACATTACAAGCTGCCAAAACAATTAATGCAAGACATATTACGTTACATGCAGGACATTATGGTGAGATTGGCAGAGGACGAGAAGCGAACGAACAATTGGCTAATGTTTTTGCCGGCATTGTAGATCGTGTTCATGAAATTTGGAATGATGATGATGATATTTATCCAGTATTTCCATGGCTAAAAGATGGCACACCATCGAAAATTGGAATTGAAACCTCTGGGCGGCAAGAGTTATGGGGTAGCTTAGAAGAAGTACTAGAAGTTGTTAACCATGTAGAAGGCACAATTCCTGTACTAAACATTGCTCATATTCACTCCAGAGGGCATGGAAGCATGAGAACTTCAGAAGACTATGGAGAGATGTTTGACCAAGTAAGAGAAACAATTGGCACCAAAGAATTCTATTGTCACTTTTCAGGAGTGGAACATAGAACTGGCAATGCAATGCATTATACGCAAATCAAAAAATCTGATTTGAATTTTGAGCCATTGGCAGAATTTATAGTTGAAGACGGGGGGTGGTTGGATATTACTTTGATTTCAGATTCCCCACTATTGGAACATGATGCTATGTACATGCTGCAAAATATTGAGAAAGCAAGACATAAGCAACTTGAACGTAAGGCAAGAGAAGATCGAAGAAAAAGTTTAGCAGCCCAAACTGGTCGTTCCGCTGAAGAAATCGCTGCAAGAGAATTAGAAATTGCTAATGCTCGAAAACAGGTTCCAGAAAAGTCTATTGAAACTGTCAAATCTACTGATGAAACAGAATCTAAGGCTAAAACAGATGCAAATGAAACCGAAGATAGTGAGAAAACTTCTACTAAAACCAAATCAGATAAGAAAAAGCCCGCTGGAAAATCAAAGAAAAAAGCGGATAAAAAAAGCGAAAAGGATAATGAGGATGTATTTGACTTTGATGAAGAAGATGAAGACCTTTTCTGATTTTGATTATTTATACTACCATGTCAAAACCTAATATTTATCATAATTTATCGGCAACTAAGATAAATGGAAGATAAATCGCAGTGATTTGTTAGCATGGCTCATATTGCTGTATTAGGATTAGGGAACTGGGGTACTGCGGTCGCAAGAATGTGGCTTCTTGATGGACATAAAGTCAAGGGATGGACTATCGAGCAAGAAGTATATGAATCTATAACAATGGACGGAATAAATAGCAAATATTTACCGGAACATTCTGTTGAAGGACTGGAAGCAACTATGCGCTTGGAAGAATCCTTGGAAGGTGTTGAGATTGTAGTACTTGCAATTCCATCCTCAGTAATATTGAATGTTGTTGATGACATAATTCCTCATCTCCGCCCTGGACACGTAATTATCGATTTAGCCAAAGGGTTGGCACCTGGAAAACGCTTGATATCAGATGCGATTAATGAAAAATTAAAGGCAGCAAATAAGAGCAACCCATTAGCAGTGGTAACTGGACCAACTATTGCTCCTGAAGCAGCAGGCGGGGTAATGACGACTGCTCTTGTAGCGAGCGAAGATGAATCTGTAGCTAATCGGCTTGCTGAAACATTGACTACTCAAACTTTCATTCTTCATCCTGCATCAGACCCAATTGGTGCAGAATTATGGGGAGCCTTCAAGAATGTTATCGCTCTAACATGTGGCTTAGTAGACGGACTGAAAAAAATAGGGTCGCTAGGTGGTGACAACCTTAAAGCAGCAATTTTTATGGCTGGTTTCAAAGAAGGTTGTCTCCTACTACCACAACTCGGTGCTAGGGCTGAAGTTGCATTTGGGCCAGCCGGATTAGGTGATCTTTACGTCACTGCAACATCACCTTACGGAAGAAATCGAAGAATGGGAGAAAAATTAGGAACTGGTTTATCACTTGATGAAGCACTTGCTGAAATGACCATGGTAGCAGAAGGAGTTAGAGCCGCAAGAATGTTTATCAGAAGAGCTGAAGACGAAAATATCAGTGTTCCATTTACTAAAGCGATTAATACACTTCTTGATGGAGATATTGATGCAGAGGAATGTTGTAGGCGAATTGTCGCGCTAAATTAAAACAAATATCGTCGGTGTTGTTTTGTATATAGTCACCATCCGATTATCATGGCGGATGAATTAAGTGAGTTAGAAGCGAGACTGTTTGAATGGATCAGACAGTCTGACTTTGATTCAATGCCATGGTCTACTGCTAATGCTGCCAAAGCTTTTAAAGTAAAAAAAGATGAAATTTACGAAGCAGTGGCTGCTTTGACAAGAAAAGTTCCTGAAAGGATACAAGTATTTTACAAAGAAGGCTCAGTTCATATTGCTGCTGAATGACAAATTGAAAATTTAGGATTACCTAAAATATATTAATTAGATATTTTAGGGCCCCCTAAGGTGATTTTTTTGAGGGGACCCAAAATCTCAATTTCTATCGTAATGATAATGATATTAGCTAGTATACCAGGATGCATTTTTGATCCGGTTGAATTTGATAAATGCGAGGATGAGAATAATTGTTTGACAATTGCATTTGAAACTAAGGAAGAATACCGAAACTCAGATGAAAATCCACAAAAATTGGCTGACAGACTTGAAGAATTAATGGATATGGAAGTTGAGATATACACTGTTTCTGGCCCGGCGGCTACTATTGCTGCACTGGAATACGGTAAAGCAGATATTGGTTTCCTAGATGGTGGTGCAGCATGGCTAAGTATTGAAACACGAGGTTTTGAAGTCGCCGCAGCCGAGCAGAAAGGCGATGGTAGACCATACTACAATGCTGTAGCCTGGGTACATAAAGACTCTGATATGGCAATTGCTGACAAAGCTGGAGAAGATCCATATGCTCTAATGGCAGGGAAAATATCTTGTCACACCTCACCCCTTGGCAGTTCTGGAATGTTACTCCCGATGGGCTGGATGATTTCAGAAGGATATGTCGAAATTGTGGGAGACGCTAATACTATGGATTCCCTGTACACCACAGTTAGAAGTCACTTCTCAGAAGACTCTAGTATTCCAGATAGCGGCACATTATACCGAGGATATGGAGGCTCTCTAAGATGCTTGGCTGAGCACAAATTAGGAGATGCATCAGATTACATTTCTTTCGCAAAAGACCCTACTGTACCAGATTACTGTGGAGATGACCCTGAATCATGGTGTTTTGATGGAGACTTTTCAAGCACAGAGGATTTCTATCCTCTTGGCGGATATAATGAAACTACAGGTGAAATTAACAGTTTTGGAAAAGCACCAAGTCATCCAATAATGTATAACCCTGATTACTTCAGCCAAAGCGATGTCGAACAACTACGCACAGCATTTGAAACTATGAATAGCAATGATGATGACCTTGAAATTCTTGATGATATCTTAGGCACCCCTGGAATAACTATTACCAACACATCCGATCACATTGGAGATTATGGAGATGCTATTGAAGATGTACCTGGAATTGCTGCTTATCTAAATGATAAAGTAAACAAGACCTCTGCTGATGAAGGTTCTAATATTGTACTTTATGGAATCATTGCAGCTGCAGTAATTACCTTTGCAACTGGTGCTATCTTTATGAGAAATAAATACAAATCGAATAATTGGGAAGAAAACTCTGAAGAATTAACAGAAGAAATATCTGAGTGACCAGTGGTTAAGTTGAAAAATAAAGCAATAATTATTATTATTGTGCTAGCATTTTCCAGTGTTTCTGGTTATTTTATCTATGATAAATATATTCGAGAAGATGAGAAACCTAGGTTTCAATGGCCTGACAAAGTGGAAACTGAGTGTCAACCTGATAATGATATGTATGGATGTAATCTATACATTCCATTGGAATCTACTCCGATTAAGACATTAAAATACCCCTTAAATAATGAAATATGGATTTCAAATCTAGACGGTATAGTATCATCTTGGGATGGTGAAAAATTAACCGAGGTTGGTAATCTAAGTCAGTATATATCTAGATGCCATCAAGAACAGGGTTTACTCGGTTTTACATTCACACACGAATTTAACATAAGTAAACAAGTACTATTCACATATACTGAAGATGCTGATTGCTCAGGGGATAAAGATCTATCTGGGATTATACTTGCTGTAGCAAATATAATTGACAATAAAATAGATGTTGAATCACTAATTGAGTTACGTCGTATTGCTAAAGAAAACAGAAATCACAATGGCGGAGAAATAATGTCATTAAATAATGGCACATATCTATGGTCAATTGGGGATGGAGGCGGTTCAGGCGACCCTTTTGATAATGGACAGAATGCTAGTAGTCCACTTGGAACCATCCAATATTTTTCTTACCAAAATCAAACTATATCACCAGTCCTAAATCAATTTGGCAATGATAGTGATTATGTTCTACATCATGGGTTAAGAAATCCTTGGAAATTTGACATTGACAACTATGGCAGACTATGGATTGCAGATGTGGGTCAGTATTGCTATGAAGAAATAAATGTCGTTGAATTGCTAAATCAAAGTAATTTTGGTTGGTCTGTAAGAGAAGGTATGCATGATTACGATCCTGGTGATGATTGTACTAGTCAACCTTCTGAACCAAGTAATAAAAACCTAACAGATCCAATTATTGAATATCCTCACATAGGAGGAAACTGTTCAATTACAGGAGGATATTGGATGGATTGGGGTCCAGAATCCTTGCAAAACGGATATGTCTACGGAGATTTCTGTACTGGTGCAATATGGAGAATTAGTGATAATAATGGCACTTGGGAATCTGAATACATTACTTCAGTTGGCACATACATAACTGGTTTTGGTCATGGATTGAATGATGAACTATTGATTTTTAGTTGGGCTGGTTCGATTTACAGCCTATATGATCAATAATCAGTTTCATTTTTAATTCCTTTTCTTGTACTTATCAACCAAACTTGCTGGCAGTAATACAGTAAATATTGAAGGATGGCCAATTTCTGATTCATCAACAACAAATGACCTAATGAATAATGAGATGAAATCTATAATAACAATTACAACAAATATGACAATAAGATAAGTCATAACATGATTATACAGATCTAATTCCATAGCCCTATCAATATGTAGACCAATCCCTCCTGCTCCAACCAGACCTAGAACAGTACCATGTCTTACATTATATTCAAACATGAACAAAAGTTGGCTTAAGAATGTATTTCCGGATTCTGGAATTACCACTTTACTCACGATCTCTCCGTGATTTAGACCCATAGCTCTAGCTGCTTCAAGAGGTTCTTTATTTATCCCTTCTATCTCCTCATATTGTAACTTGCCAAGATAGCCCACTGTATACAAAATCATGGCTAATACTCCTGCAAGCGGGCCTACACCAACTATGATTACAAATACAATCGCCCAAATGATACTTGGAAGGCTTCTCGTGAATGATAACAACAATCTAGTCGGAACAAGTACCAATTTAGGAACTAAATTATTTGCTGCAAAAGATGAAAAAATAATTGCCCCGATAAATCCAAAGATTGTCGCAACAAATGCCATCTTCAATGTTTCAAGCATACCTGTGTAGGCTTTTGAACAGAAAAAACCAATCTCTACCTTGCAGTAAGGAGGTTCGGGTTGTGGGTCAAATATTAGTGACCATTCAATTGGTAGTAGTTCTGTATTCCAAAATTTAACTAAGTTGGCTAGACCTCCTGTCAAATCGCCCCAGTCACCTCTAACAAGGTTATTGAGAACGATTACTGCAAGAAGAACCAAGCTGAGAGAAATCGTAGATACTTTATTGATTTTTAGCGCCATTGTATCACTCTTCTTCACTAATTTTTATTTCATAATCATCAAGGTTAATTACACGGTCCGCTATTTGATGAGCTCGCTCGAGATTATGTTCAACAAGTAACATTGCACACTGAGTTTGTTTAACATGATGCTTCATTATTTCAATTATTGAATCCGAATTATCTTTATCTAATTCGCTAAGAAACTCATCTGCCAAAATTAATTCTGGGTTTTGAGCGATCGTTCTTGCAGTAGCAACCCGTCGCTGTTGACCTCCTGATAATCTCCTAATTGGCTCATCGATTTTGTCACTAAGACCCATTTTTTGGACTATTTCATGAATTACTTTTGCTTTGCGCTGGCTCCAGTTAAAAAATGATCCTGTGCCATCATTTACTTTTATCCCACATCTTGCTCCTAGTTCTACATTGTGATATACACTGGCATGCCTTACAAGACCAAGCCTTTGCGGTATGTATCCTATTCCACCACGTATTCTAAGTTTGCCAATTATTTGACCTGATAGTTTGGGAATTAAGCCTGCTATGGTTCTTAGTAGAGTGGTCTTACCCAATCCAGAGGTCCCAATTATGGCGACAATTTCGCCTTTTTCTAGTTGAAGATTCAAGTTTTTGATTAGTGGTGAATCAAAACCAACTGAGAGGTTTTTCAACTCAACAATTAGTCTTGACACAGCATCACTCACCAGAATTTAACATAGGGTATTTTCTTACTGATATCAATATATCTAGCGATTGTTAATCAAATTACGAGATATCTTGACTAGGTCTATTATAGCATGTCGCAGGTGATTATCATCAATAGTTTTGTTAAAAGGTACATATCTAGTATCCATTGAATCTTGACATTGCAAGAAAATTCCTCTTGAGTCGAGTTCTTGCATTAAAACTTTGGAAGATTTTTTGTCAAAATGACCATCAAAAATGTCAATCATTGTATCAACATGGTCATCATTCATGTGTTCAATAGAACCATCTTTTACAGATTCCATCGAAGGTTGTATAGACTCTCCTAAGTATTCCTCACCGTCAATCCAGCAGATTCTTCCAAATCCTGCAATGTATCTAATCTTAATTATTTCATCCATAACCCAAAATGAAAAATTATGAGTTTTCAAATATGCCTTGGCGTTAGGAACTTGGGCACAGTATCTTGTCAACATGAGATCTTCTTCAACCTCTGAGACTACTATCTTATTTTCATCGTTGGAAATAGTTGAAGGTTTTGATGTGATTTGTTTAAATTTACCTATTAAGCATGCCCGCCAAAAAGACTGCGGGTCTCCCTCTGGGCTAGGATGAGAAATGAACAATGACGATTTTTGGTTCTGTAGAAGGTTTTTGGTATGTGCAGCAATACTTGCTACCAAAATATATGGCTTACCTTCAGGAGTTAAAGCGAAAGGAACCACAGATGCAAGTGGATAATTTTCGACTTCCTCGTTACTTGAGATTGTTGATAATACACCATGTCCAACATCTATTAACCATTGAGTTACATCTTTTGCTGGATTTGACTGCTCTCTCGAGTTTTTCTCTGCCAAATCAACATCGTCGCTCATTTGTTCACTTCCATTATTGGTTAAATTTCTCTAATGTTTCATCAATCCAATCTTCAGCATCATCTTCATAATCTACATCACAATCGATTCGATCATTGATTCGTACGCCACCCTTATTTTCTAAAAGTTGATCCCACTGTATGCCTGCTTCACAAAACAGATCAAAAGCGGTGTCACCAAGTGCTAAAACAGCAAAATTTACGCCACTAAGACTATCATCTGCTGACCCTTCAACTTCCTCATACAAATCCAATGCATTATCAGGCTGTTCTCCATCTCCCCATGTACTACATACAATAATTATATTATTATTAGATTGCATGTCTGCTAAACTAACTTCATCCATAGCACTTACTGTAGGCTCAAAATCTAGACTTTCTGCAACCTTTTCAGTATCCATTGCTAATAATTCTGAATTTCCTGTTTCTGTTCCATACAATATCAATATTTTTTTATCTGTCATTGATTATTCCTCCTCTTTTATTGGCCCTAAAACGTTAATAAAAGGTATTTTTGATTCGCTTGGATATGACACCTCTACGTTCACGCCGTAGACTTCCGATATTGTCTCACAATTTAAGGCACTGTAGGGAGATGAATAACAATATATTGAGTTCTGATGTAAAATAATAATTTTGTCAGCAAATTTTGCTGCCAAATTAATGTCATGCATGGCCACTATTGCACTACATTTATGTGAGTTATAACTAACCAATTTTTTAATTTCCTCGAGTACTTCGTACTGTCCTTTCAGATCAAGGTTACTAGTTGGTTCGTCAAAAAGGTATAGAACTGGTTCTTGAGTCATAGCCTTGGCTATTATCACTCTTTGCTGCTCTCCACCAGATAAAGTATGAAATTTACGAAATATTAATTCTTCAAGATTTAATCTTTTTATCACATCAATTGCCTTCTGTTTATCATATTGGCCTACTCTCCAATTGATAAACGGACGTCTCCCAAGTAAAACCACATCAAAGACATCCATAGGAAAACCTGTAGAAACAGTTTGAGGCACATATGCTACCTTCTTAGCCAATTCACTTATTGTCATGTCATTGAGATTTGTATTGGATATTTTTACAAAACCACTTTCAGGTTTGTGTATCTTGTTCAGACACTTTATCAGAGTAGATTTTCCAGCCCCATTGGTACCTAATATGGCAACTAATTTATTTGGTGAAACTGAGAAATTAATACCTTCCAAGATTAAATCTTTACCGTAACTAAAATTCAAATCATTAACCTCGATTAGAAAATCATTTTTTTCTCCTTTATTTGTCAACTCTGCTGAGGAAGAATTTGTATCAACCATATGTACCACTCCTTTTTGACAATAACAGATATAAAAAGAAAGGACCACCCAATATTGACAACATTACTCCAACAGGTATCACTATTGGCGCTACGATTGTCCGACCAATTGTATCAGCGATTAGAACTAATAACGCTCCAAATAAAGCAGAACATGGAATCAATTTTCGATAATCATTACCTATAATCAAGCGAGATATATGAGGCGCTGCCAATCCAACAAAGCCAATTAATCCTGTAAATGCAATTATTACAGAAGTAATCAATGCTGATAGTATCAAAATCCATTTCCTAGTTTTGGCTGGGTCAACTCCAGTTGAAATCGCAAAATCGTCACCACCCAATGATAGAGCGTTTAAATCCCAAGAGAAGCGCATTACTACAGGTATTATTGTACCCAAAATAATGCCAATCCACAATACGGTTACTAAATTTGGCCTAGATACACTGCCAAATGACCAATGGGTTAATTGTGCAAGTTGTTGATCTGTTGCAAAATATTGCAGTGTTGAAACTATGGCCCCGATTATGAAAGTGATAGCAATTCCCACTAAAATGTATGATTCAGCAGATACGCCCCTCATTTCACCAAGTTTTAGAATAATAAATACAACTATCAAGGAAAATGCGAAAGTATTAGCCACTAATACAAGATTAGGGACTAGACTAGAAAGAAAAGTATGGTCTTCACCAAGCACGGAGAAGCCAAGAATGATAGCCAAAGCAGCTCCAAGTGATGCGCCTGAAGCAACCCCGAGAGTTAATGGCGAAACCAAAGGATTACCCAAACAGCCTTGCATTAGAGATCCTGCTGTTGCAAGTGCAGCCCCCGCAAATAATGCCATCAATATTCGAGGCAATCTTATTTCCATTAATATCGCAGATTGTATTTTTGTTGATTCATCTAAACCTAAGATTATTTTTGCTGTTTTTATTATGTTAAGTGAATCAGAAGAACCAATACCTAAGGCAATAATCGATAAACCAATTGTAAGCAAAGAAATCGATATCAAATACAATATGTGACGATTATTTCGCTCATCAATAATTGATTCTAGATTCTCTTTAGAGTTTGTTAATGAGTCACGGTTTTCATCAGTGACTGTCATATTAATCACCTATGGTTGGCAAATAAATTTACCAATCCTTTCTACATTGTGAAACTTAGTAAAGTAATCATCTAGATAGGATTCTGAATCGACGTCAATAAATAAATCCGGATGAAGAATCTTAGCAAGTGTTGGCAAGCCATGTATCATCATGGGTCCGGCAAATTCACCAGCCATAACCAACATGCTATCATTAATTATAGCTGAAATTTCATCGAATCCAGGCCGGGTTTTTATAAAATCCATGTGAGAATCACATTTCTCTTCTTCATCATAAGCATCAAAACCGATATTGAATGTTATACCATCAAACATTAAAACATCAGGGTTACTATCTAAAATTGCCTCCATATCAACATGGGTTGTATGTCCAGGTTCATCTTCAAAGACATTGATTCCGCCAGCCATAGAAATAATATCATTCCACTGCGAAGTCCCTGTTAACACAACAGGATCTCTAGTTAAAGAAGCATGATGTTCCATTACAATTTTTGGCTTTTGATCTAAACTTAAATCTTGTATTCTATCTTGTACCATTTGCTCAATATCACTGAATTCTGACAATATTGTTTGAAGGTTATCTTGCTTACCAAATAATTCAGCCAATACCGACATTTCATTTCGCAATGAATCATACTTATAGAAATCTAAAGCCACCACTTTAATTCCTACGGGTTCTAACTTGTCTCTAATAGCATTAGTATCTACCATGCCATTAGTAGCAAAAACAATGTAGACTTCAGGTTGTGTATCAAAAAGTGATTCGAAATCTATTTCTGAATGAGCAGAGTCTTGAATTATTTCAGTACCTTGTAACTCTGGCCAAAGAGGTGAATCATTAAAATCTCCAGACATACCAACAACTACTGAAAGATTGATGTCTAACATTCTCATTACTGTAGCAGCATATGAATTAGTTAACGCCACTCTTGATGGTGAATCATCAAATTTATGAATAACTCCATTAGAATCTGTCACTTCAATTAATCCAACCACCTCATCGTCACTTGATACCCTTTCTGAAACATTGTAAGCAATAGCAGATAAGACAAGTAATATCAATAATTGAGTTGCAATTAATTTCTTACCAACTACCATTTTATCACCTACGGATCTGTCTAAAAAGCACTGTAATGAGCACTAATAAAACTAGGTTTGAAAATGGTAAAAAGATTAACAATCCTTCTTCATCATTATCTGATTGCATATAGTTGACATAGGAGGATTCTGATAATTCTGAAAATTTCCCATTAGCAATCCCCGCTCCAACTCTAAATCGATTCTGTCCATCTGACAAATATTCAAACAAAAAGAATGTTTCACTGCCGTTGTAAATTTCGCTAATCGAGCCATCTTCGCCAGCATGATATAATGAATACCATATAGCATTAGGTATTTGCGACCATTCAACCATAATTTGATTGTCACCAGATACATTTTGAGTATATGCCATATTGAGTTTCGGAGCCGGCACTACATAATCTATAGTTAATGTAATCGCATCACTATTAATTACTGAACCTGATGAGAAATATGCAATAACAGTGTAGGTATATATTCCGTCTGTTTTATCAGATATTTGGAAATTAGTTGCATCTCCATTGTATATTTCATTGCCGTTTTCCATCAATACATAAGATTCTGCACGACCAAATTGGCCCCATTTAACTTCATAGGAATTAACTTCAAGCAATGAGGATTCTGTCACAAATTGAGGTTTATCTGGTACTCCTGAAAAATTGCTTAGAAGATATTCTACAGATTCAGAATGTGAACCTGGCAAACGATCAATGACTTTTATCCAATTTCTAACCGTTTCATTATACCATAATTCCCAGGAATCGATATTATCAGTTAAATCAGTTATTTTATAGTAAGTAGTCAAAAAATTCCCAATTGGCGTTTCTACTGTTACATTCTCTGTTACGGTTACTAAATTCATCGTATCATCGTAACCATCAGGATGACCCGGTACGCCAATTATGTTAGTGCGGTTAAAATGAGCATTGAAAGTTACAGCATCAGATGATAATAGATCTACAGAATCACCATCATCAGTTGTATAATTCCAGCCCATTGTACCTGCTACAAAATAACTTGAGGTTTCAGAATAGGTTTTTACTTTCATCAGATTATCTGAATCAATCCAATAGTATCTTACGCGATCCTCCGAATCATATTCATCAACCACATTCATCAAAAAACATTCTTGCTCAACTCCAAAAGCATCTCGTACAATCTCCGTTCCAATCGTCGTCATGGTCATTGTATGTGTTCCATTTGAACTTGCAGGAGTATAATCTACATTGTATTCCCAACTCATACCAACATCCCAAAATCCAGTCTGTGATGGGACTAAAACTACTGCATTAATTGATTTATGAGCAACTGTAGTTCCGTTTAGGTTAACAGCAGATATGACAAATTCATAGGAACCTACTTGATTAGGATTAAACACATATTGTTGCTGGAAACCTTTGTAAGCCATTTCACCATTTATGCGTAATTCATAATAATCAGTGTAATTGCCACCAGTCCAATGTATGATTTTCTCCTCCAATACATCAATTTGCATATCAAATGAAGATGTCAAGAATGATGGCTCATCAGGCATTTCAGGAGCTATTTCTGAAGTCAAATTATTCCAACCTAAGTCTTGATTGACCGTAGTTGTAAATTGGCTTATCAATTCCATTTCATCCTGTTTTGCGGAGACATTTACAATATCTCCTACATTTAGCCCATTTATCAAATAGAATCCATCTGAATTTGTCATTGTTGTTTTGTTATCAACTAATACTTGTACGTTTGGCATTGGATTGTCTAACATGTCCCTGACATAGCCAAAGTAACTATTAGTTCCTGCATCCATGACAAAATGGTTTGGATAATTATTACTTGAAGAACCTGCTTGCATTTGGAACATCACAGTATGACTGTCTCCAACATCATAAGTGGCAGTTATGTTATAATAATCACCTATTATATATGGACCAAATTCAATTAAGTTGGCATATGATTTAATGGAATAAACATCTTCTCCGATTATCTCGAAACTCGCTACATTATCATTGCTGCTTATTGTAGCCCAGTTATTGTCAACAATCCAATCCAAATTAATATCTGTATCAATGATTATCTTTCGATATGATACCGTATGGCCATTATTCATGTAATAAGCACGAATCCAGTATTCCCCTTCTGGAACATCAGAAAATTCATAATTTCCATCAACTGTCCAAACCGAACTAAAACCATTGATTTGAATTGATGTAGATCCTGCTACATTTCCATTCCCATCATAAACAGTTCCAGAAACTGAAAAGGCCTCAGAGTTTGTCTCTGATGCATTGTTTGTATCTAAGGGCAGGATTGTAATAATCATTATTACAACTAACAACAAACCTTGTTTTTTCATTGTCTTAACTCCATATACTACATTGACACCCAATTCTTAGGTTTGAATGCCAACGAGCCGCACCCCCAAACTGGGTGACATAGAGGGTGCGACCCGCCAGCGAAAGCTTAGTCAGCCGGTGGACTAACTAATGCTAATGTGATATCAGGCCAATGTGCCTATGTCTGCGGATGTTATTCCGTAGTGATCCCACACAGGTTGCAACCAAGCTGTAACATCGTAAGATGTACCTAGTTGAGTTGCATCTGTCAAGTCTAAGACATTATTCATCAAGGTAGCAGCATAGTTATCTTGGTAAAGTTGAGCACTGTAGCCACCGCATTTTGCTTCATCAGTAGCAACTAAAGAAACCGCGTGATTCATTGTGTTGTAGCATGTATCATTGGTACCATTGGCATCCATTGATGCATTTGTCCAAATGAATGCGTCACAAACAGATGCATTGATTTCTCCCATCATCATTACCTTGTGAACCTGTATGTTGTAGCAACCGTCATGCATGTGAGGTGCGGAATATGCTTCGATTGCTTTCCAGAAAGCATATCCTTCTGCTTGATATTTCTCAGCAGTTGTATTGCTATCCATCTTTGAAGTGTATTTCAATACTGCTTGAGAATAAGTAATTACCAAATTCTTGACAACTGTATCAGCAGCTCCTTTGTATTCTACAGCATTTGATGCTTGCAGTGCAGCCAGTCCGTCAACCATTGCAGCTTCAGTAGCAGCAAATGTATTAGCTACTCCATCAGCGTTAGTGGTTCCAAAGTCACCAGCACGCTTTTCCATAACCTTAGCAGGGGAGCAACTGTAATCTTCATCTGGACCGTGGAAAAATGCCCAGCCCTCATCCCAATTGTGTGGGGCGCCTTCGTCGTTATCGACGTTTCCAGCATCTGCCTTGGCGATTGCTGAGTTCAGTTCGTGAATAGTATATGCAACCATTCCCATGTTAACAGTCAATTTAGCGATACCTTGGTATCGAACGGTATCTGAAACATTGGTAAAGTCTCCAGTTCCATCCATTGCAGCAATGATGTGTGCGTCTACAGATCCTGATTGGTTGTAGTAATCATCATAGCCGTGTTTCTTACCGTCGGCTGCTGCAAATCCAGCTAGTGTTCTGTAAGAGCCGTCATCTTTTTCTGCATTCTTACCATTTTGGTAAATGTCTTTTGCAGTAGCCCAGTCATATTCACTGGCTGCAGTCTTTATGTCACACAAGTCTTTCATTAGACTTCGGTGATTATCGACATTTGATGCATAGGTGTATCCCCCATCAGAAGCATCCATCGTACTCTCTGATGAGTCATCGTCATCTCCTACACAGCCTGCTAAGCCTGCTGCTGCCATTAATGCTATCAATATTAATCCTTTTAGTTTGGTTTGGTTCATAATCATACCTCAGTTTTGGCCGCCCTAAAAAACTCTAATACATATATGTTAGGTCTCCCTAAACTTTCAAAATTATGATTATTTAGCAGAAATCCATTCCACTGTAAGGCTTTCGGCGTATCTATCCTGATTTAATCCTGTGTGACCTACTGGTCTAACGACAACCAATAAATCCACTTCTCCACCCCAAGAACTTGAAGCAACGCAAACTACTTCTCCGACTTTAATTCCATCACTATCTGATGAGAGTGTTAAACTTCTTAACTCATATAATCTAATATCTAAATTATAATCGACATTAGCACTTGCATCAACGAATAAATGTTTGTCAGCGGTTTTTATTTCGATGAGTTTCATTTCATCAGGATCTAGATTTAGTACTATTTGTTGGTCCAACAACTCTACTGCTTGCTTTAGTCGGGAATCCTGTAAATTTAGTAGGTCCGCTAAATCTAATGCGGATGAGGCAGCACCAAATTTTGCAAACTGATGCGGTGACCTCAATGTCAATGATTGAACAATTTCGACATTTAAGCCACCATCAGAAGGAAGCATGGCCCAAGTGTATTGATTTCCAGATGGATAAAACGGAGCATTTGGATTTTCCTTCAATAAAGGCTCACCCCATTCGTCTGGAGATATAGGTTTTGATGCAGGAATAAATCCACCGGCAACCGATGCCAAAATTATTGCCGAGATTAAGTAAGCCCTAATTTTAGCAAATTGTTTCCAAGACTCTCTTCCAGCCGGGCTGATGATAGAGATTAACAATGCTACAGGGATAATTATTATGACACCCCATGGTATTAACCATAACAAGAATACGCATGCAATTAGAAATTCAATGCCATTTTCGCCCAATACTTGGTTTCGATGAAAATCAACTCCATCAAATTGATGGTTTTTTTTGTGATACAATACCAAGACAATTACTAATGATAATAGAATCAACGTAGTTATTAACCCACCTAACATATCGACCCTCGCTCTTGGATAGTCATCACATTCAAAGAGGCTTCGTTGTAATTCCAAAATAACGGTAAATTGTCAAATGAGAACTTCAAGGCCGTTACATGGCGGATGTAGTCTTGAGGTTGGAGAATGTCGAGTTTCGACACTTGATTTCTGCTCCTAAATTGTTTAATCCATTCGCCAAAAAGCCCGGACCTGGCGTTTTTTCGATAAATCTAGAGATTAACAAAGGTGAGATCATTGGACTTGCAGGACCTAATGGTGCTGGAAAAACAACTTTGTTAAGGGTTTTAGCAGGTATATTCTCAATCGATAGAGGAGATATTTACCTTGAAGGTAAAAAAATCACTGGAGAGGAACAACCAGCTGATTATCATCTTAGAAAATATATTGGCCATATGCCCGAGCAAGTAAGATGGTCAGGACCTAATAATGTTAGAGAAACCATAGCTCAGTTCAGTGAAATGCGCAAAGAGGGTATTTCAGTAGACAAACTGCTCAAAGTAGTTGGTTTGACCTCTAAGTCTGAGGAGGTCTTAGATTCGTTGAGTCAAGGAATGAGACAGAGGCTATCACTGGCAATGGCTTTAATGGGAGCTCCTAAAATATTAGTATTAGATGAACCGTTCAATGGTTTAGATCCAATAGCAGCTAAATCTGTAGAGATAATGATTAAGCAACTAACAGAAAAAGGAGTTAGTATCATTATTTCATCACACCAAGTAAGTGGTATGATCGGATTGATTGATAAATTAGCACTTATCCATAAAGGACAAATTGTTGCTTTTGACACAATTAAACAACTCGAGCACGATATGGGTCTTGATAATAGAATTGAGATTGGCGGCACGGGTGAGATTCCTGATTTTACTAGCCTACTTGCTAAGCAAAGTAAAGTGATTGAATTAAAGCAAAATACAGACACTTGGAATGGCTTAATTTACAATCCAGACGAACAATTAATGCGGAAACTAATTGAACGCGGGCATGTAATCAACACATGGAATGCTAAACAATCAGACATTGTCGAAATGCTTTGCAGTGCAACTGGTTTAGAAATTGAAGAAATCGGAATGGAAATCTCATCCTCATCAATGATCCCATTGAAAAGAAGAGGTGAAGAAGAATGAGTTTCTCTTTTCCTGAGATTTTTGTCGTCGCAAAAAGAATTTTTCGAGAACGAATATATTCAACTAGAATGTATGTGATGTTACCAATTTTGATATTATTCATCCCTGGATTGGCATGGGGTTTTTCAGACTCCAATGTTATGCTACCTGGTGGAGTAACTCCAGACAGCGTGATGGAAGTAATGTTTTACACAAGTCTAGGAGTAGTTTTTGCTGCTACTATGTGCGGTGTTTTGATTTCATATGATGGAATAAGTAAAGACAGATTTAGTGGTGTATTAGAAGTAAAATTATCACAGCCTATGCCGCGAAGTAATTTTTCAACTGCCATTATTTTTGGTCATTGGTTAGCAATTTTAATTCCAACATGGATTCTCTGGTCTGCATCTATTATGATGGTAATGTATAGGATGGGATTAGGCATTTCATTTACTGAAATATTGATCTCATTTGGAGCTGTTGCGTTAGTTCTACTGTGGTACGTAATTTTTAGTTTGATTGCATCTACATATTCTAAAGACCAAGGAACTTCAGTAGCATTTGGAGTTGGAATGTGGTTTGTTTTTACGTTTTTATGGGCTCTTATTACTTCCATAGTTGCATTTGCATCTGGAGTAAATGTTGGCGAGATAAACAATCCTGATATGATACGATTAGAAGGATATCTCGACCTATTTTCCCCAAATGGTGTGTTCCATCATTTACTGGAGACTGGTTTGACTGAAATCGACAGAGGAGTGCCAAATTTTGTGTCTTGGTTATCTGCGATATTGTGGACTATACTTCCATGGTACTGGTTTAGAATACGTATGGCTAAAATAAAGCCATAAACTAATTGTGACACAAAGAGTATTAGACAAGCGTAACCCACCCCCCGGTATGGCAGCGAGAAGATACTATATTCAAGCCAGCGCAATGGGCATGTTTTTGCTTATGGTTTTCATGGGTTTAAGCAACACTATAACAGTTAATGAACTTGATAATGAATCGATTAAAAATACCGACGCAAGGCAAGATTTAGGTGAAGGAATTGATTGTACAGGATATACTTTTGAAGACTTGTTTGATTATAATTATGCACTTTTCAACATTGATATTGGAGATGATTGGGCAAGTGCAGGAATGGCAGCAACTGCATATGTAAATGGCAGTAATTCAGCTACAGTCAGAGAAAACTTAGATGGATTATTCGATGGTTTTGGCGGCGGCAATAACGGTTGGATAAGTACTGATGAAAGGGAAGCGGTAAGATCTATTGGACCTCAATGCATTGAAGACATGGATACTAGACTTGGCCTTAGAGAAGGAATTCCTCATCGTTCTAACAGCGGAGTTGACTGGAATGATATGGAGTTTGTCGAATCTGGTATTGCCCTAGACGAAGTTGATTTGGTTGCTCCCAATCATCCTCAAGAAAGATCATGCCAAAACATAGATTCTTCGCAAGGATGCAGAGAGATTCCTACTTCTGCTACCGATGATTTACAAATCAGCCTATTAGTTAAAGATGGTGAAAATAGGAACATGCAATTTAACCAATTACCAAATAATGGAGAATCTAATTTTACTCTTGCTTTGAATGTCACAAATATGACCAATGCCGAATTAGTGTTGACCTTTCCCGTATTGCAAGGTTTGAGAATCGTAAATTATTCTATGGAAGATGACGGGGTGGAACTCATTGCAGGTGTTGATTATACAGCACCAGTGGAAGAATACTTACTTGATGGAAAATTAAGAGTGTATCAAAATGTTGATTATGATAAATCAAATTGGCCTACTGGACGTAATCTATTCATTGATTTCACCACAACTGAACCACAATCAAATGACATACCGCAATGGCAAAGCCCTCCTAGCAATAACTCAATTATCCCTCTAATGACTGGTGGTGAATATCTTGCGGTAAATTATGACACTCTAGATAATTGGGCATCCGATGAGAATGGATGGAATTTAGATTGTACATTTGCTGAGTCTCAATGGAGTGCTAGGCAGGATGAACTTGGAAATCTGCTGGTTACCTCGCCATCTGGCTCAACCTCAAGTTCAGCAACCTGCGGTATTAGCGACATATTTGGTGCTAATTCTGAACAAACTCTAGATTTCACATTTGGTCAACCTTTTACTGGTTCAGCAACAATTACCGATGGGGAAAATATTGATTTCACTATTAATCCAACCGGCTTGATAGCAGAAATGAGTGTTGAAGCACATGCTCACCAAGATTCTGCCATGGGCGCTAATCGATCCTCTATAATCAGCAATGAAGCTGTAACTATTGCTTTACCAATGAATGGCCTTAAACCTGGAGGTGTCAAAATTATGGGAACTGTTAACGCAAATAGTATGCTTAATTTTGAGTTCATGCTGGATTATGAATTAGAAAAACAAAGCCTACCACCAGTCATTGAAATAAAAGTTACCTTTGAGGGTAAAAACGCCACATGGAATGCTGGTGAAAATGGATTTATGCTTAAAGGTGAGGTTTCAGACCCAGATGGAGAATATGTAGAATTGGAACTAGTATTATGTGGCGCGATAGCAACTGATTTCACAAGAAATGGAGTAAATTGGGAAATCGATGTTCCGATAGCAACTTGTATGTTACAAGATATCTCAACTTATGATGTTGTGATTACTGCTACAGATGAATCTAACATTGAAAGTACCCTTGAGATTAATGTCTACAATCCTGTTGATGATGGAAATTCTAATCAAGAGACAAACAGTGATTCTGATAAAAATTCGGAAGATAGTTCTGGATTACCCAGTGCATCGCTGTTTGCAACTCTTTGTGTAACACTGCTTGGAGCGGCAATATTTGGCAGAAGAAGAGAACTTTGATTTAAAATCTGGAAGTATAACACTATGTTCAAAGGCACTATTGATTCCATTAGCCATGAAGGCGGCTTACTTGCCTCTTTCACTGGCTCATCCCCTGCCCTAGGCTCAATTATTGTTGATTTAAATGATGGAACATATATTGGCAAGATCGATGCTGTACTTGGCGGAACCGAAGACCCTATTGCACACATTGCACACTTAGATAGACAGTTAAATTTTGAAAATCTAATAGGTGTCGATGTGAAGATACGACCAAAAATGGAAAAAAAGGAACGAGGCGAACGAAGTAACGAAGATCGTAATGATCGAAGAAGAAGTTTTGAAAGAGGCAATTCAAGAAATTACAGCAGAGACAATCGTAGAAGCCAAGGAAGAGATGAACGTAGAAATTATGCTAGAGATAAACGTCCAGAGACATATTCAGACAATGACTGGAATTGTCCAAAATGCAATAATTCTAACTTTGCCCGAAGAACTGAATGCAATAGATGTGGTGAACCTAAGAGGAACTCAGGAAACAGAAATGACCGCAGGCAGAGAAGTGAGGGAACTCGACCACGAAGGAATTTCGATAGGGATAACCGTAGAGAACCAAGGCGAAATGACAGGGATAACCGCAGAGAACCAAGGCGAAATGACAGGGATAACCGCAGAGAACCAAGGCGAAATGACAGAGGCGATAGGAAAACATTCACTGATAATGATTGGACCTGTAAAAAATGTAATAACTCAAACTTCTCTTTTCGTAAAGAATGCAATCGGTGTGGAGAACCCAAAACTGCTGGAGGACGTAATGAAAGAAGCGGTCATAGGGATTATGACAATAAAAGTCATTCTAAACGCGATACAGAACCTAGGAAATTTAGGAGAGCACGTGGTAAAGGACCAGGTCACGCTCACAATCGAGGTCCTAGACCTTTGAATAGTCGTCCGAGAAGAAGAAATAGAGATGATTAAGTAATTCACACTCGAGCACTGTGCATGAGTGCCGAGAATCATTACTTAGATGCAATCGAGTTCCTAGATAATGGCGACCGAGAGAATGCGTTATTGGAAGCAAATAAGGCTGTAAAATTAGATCCTGAACATGTAGAAGCATGGCAGATAATTTCCGATGCGCATCTTGATGAAAGTGGAAAACCAACAAACCTAATTTCCGCTTCCAAATGTCTCAGCGCAGTAAAGAAAATTGTTGATCTAGACCCCACAAGAATCGACATGTGGGTTAGAGGAGGAAGACTATTAGCAGATGAATTAGGATTAATGTTCGATGCTTTACAATGGTGGCAAAAGGTAAGGCACTACGCACCTTATGAAGTAACTCCACTGATTGAACAAGCAACTATAATGGCTGATTTAGGACTTTATCATGAAGGTAGAGAAAGAATTGAAACTATTCTTAATGAGGATATGGATGTTGCAACCAGCCAATATGGGCGTGTTCATCAATTATTAGGACTTTTCAATTCTGCAATTCAACAAGATACCAATCAACATTTCAAACCTTGGGATAAAAGACACTCCGGATGGGCAGCAATAGAAACTAAAATGAAAAAAGCACCAATCTCTGAAACAACTATTTTCATGTTGGTAACTGTTCCAATACTGTTTGGAGTAATAATTCTGTCAAATTTTCTAGCTGGTGAAGGGTTTGCCGCTTTCTGCCTTACTTCTGTGGTCATATTCATCGCAGTTATTGCTGGAATGAGATTTACTAAGAATATGTTTAGAACCATAAATAGACCTGCTTTCAATCTCTTAAGAGCAATGAATTTTGAATCTTCTACTGGATTTAGCGTTATTTCTGAAGACATAAAAACTTCAGTTCTATACATGTACATTTTACAACGTAAACCTATAGCATGGCAAGAAAGAATGTTAATTATAATTGAAGAAAAGAATGATTTGCCTAAAAATTGGCAATTGGAATTACCTGATTTTGAATCTCACTTAGACGAAATTGGCTATATCGATGAAGACGATTCACAATCCCCATTTTGGGAAAGCGACAATAATGTTGAACGATTAGAAGAAGAATGATTATGTTCCTGCATTATAATCATCGAGATAAGCGATTTGTTCTTCTGTTAATTTATCTATCTCAAAGCCTAATGTCGCAAGTTTAGTTGTCGCTAAGCCTTGGTCTTGTTCAAGCGTAATATCATAAACTACTGAATCCATATCTGGCCCTTCAGAAGCTAATCTGCACAATGCTAAATATTGATTTGCAAATGACATATCCATAACTTCAGAAGGGTGGCCTTCTGCTGCTGCCAAGTTTACTAGTCGTCCATCGGCAAGAACGAATATCTTTCTACCGTCTTTCATCGTATACTCAACGTTGTTTTCTCTTATAGTTCTACTACTCTGCGAGAGTGGTATTAATTGCTCAATATTTATTTCACAATCATAATGGCCAGTATTTGAAATTATAGCACCATCTTTCATTGAATTAAAGTGACGTTCTACAATTACATCTTTCATTCCTGTTGCTGTGCAAAAGATATCACCCAATGCTGCTGCATCATCCATCTTCATAACTCTAAAGCCATCCATTACTGCTCGAAGTGCTGGAAGAGGATCTACTTCAGTAATTACTACATTAGCACCCATCCCTCTAGCCCTCATGGCAACTCCTTTGCCACAATGGCCATATCCTGCAACGACAAATGTCTTTCCAGCAATCAAAACTGAAGTGGCTCTAATTATGCCATCTATTGTTGATTGACCAGTACCATATACATTATCAAAATCCCATTTAGTAATCGCATCGTTAACTGCAATTACTGGATATTTCAAATCTCCAGCCTTACCCATTGCACGCAAACGGTGCACTCCAGTAGTTGTCTCTTCAGTACCTCCAATTACTCCTGGTGCATATTCACTCTTATCACCATGTACACGAACTATTAAATCAGCGCCATCATCCAAAGTTAGAGTTGGCTTGAATTCAAGTGTTTTATCGATACACCAGTAAAAGTCTTCCACACTTTGACCATGCCAAGCATGTATTGAGTATCCTTCATTGGCTAACCAAGCTGCAACTTCATCTTGTGTAGAGAGTGGATTACACCCCGACCATGAAATCTCGGCACCAGCTGCTGCTATTGTTTCAATTAGCACTGCAGTTTCCTTTGTAACATGTAAACAGCCAGCAACTCTCATTCCAGATAGTGGTTTGGTTTTCATTGCTTCATCCTTTAAAGCAGATAAAACTGGCATTCTTGCTCTAGCCCAATCCACTTTTAATGCGCCTTTATCAGCCAACGAAATATCTGCAACTGTATACTTATCAGTTCGGTCCATGGGCGTCCCTGCAAACGGTTCTTTTTGAACTCATTGACACAATGTCAGCAATTCAAGTATCTCTACAATCCTTGTTGTTGCACATATGCTGCTGCATATTGTTGAGCATAAGCAGTTGCAGTCTGTTCATCATAGCCTTGAGAAATAAACTGTTGATAATACTGTTGATATGCAGCCTCCATCGCAGGATTAGTTGCACTAGATGCTTGGGCTGCTGCTGGTGATGCTGATTGCTGACCTCCTAATCCTGCTTGAGCAGCATATTGAGAGGCATATGCTCTTGCTGTATCTTCAGGGTAACCTTGAGCAATTAACTGTTGTACATATTGTTCAACAGGATCTTGCTGTTGGAAAGCACCTGCTAAGTTGAAATCTTTGTAATCATCATCTATTCCATCCGAACCACTCTTTCTCAAGAAGATTATAGTTAAACCAACTACTATGACAAGTATTGCTGCGCCTAAACCAATATACATGATGCTAGAGGATGAACTGGCTCCATCCCCGTCATTATCAGATGAAGGAGCAAGCCATTCGCCGTCAACGTAGCTGTATTTGCCTTCCCATTGACATTCTCCTGAAATGAATACCCAACGACCGTTCGGGTCTGCAAGTGAGACCTCGTCAGGAGTTAACACCCCTCTGCATATTGGTAATGTGAGCGTTATTGTTTCCGGATTATATATTTGCACATAATTAGAATCAGTAGTTTCTAATTGTTGTTCAATTATCCAACGTTTTTGGGCACCAGGTCTATCTGCTAATTCATAAACTGTGATATAAATAACTACATCTGTAGACTCGTTAGAATGGAAGCGGTCAATATTCAAACTCAATTTAAATGATTCTCCATTACCTATACTTGATACAATTGCTAGATTTCCAGCAGCTCTTGCTTGCTCGACAATCAAGACATCGGCTTCATCTAACAGTGATTCATTGGTGGAAATCTTAATCCAAATATCTCCTTCTGTAGAGCCAGATACCACAGTTCCTGATAGGTTAAAGTAAGAATCAACATATCCTTGTTGGTCAGCCCAATTTGTGAATTGTATGACTGGCGGCTCATCGCCGAATCCTTGCGGTTTGACATCAAAACAGAATTCAATAGGTGTAGAGGGTTTATTGGCCTTATCAATGACCTGAAGTGTAACTCTTATTGGTTGTATTGATTGTTGAGTGAGAGGATTGAAAGTTAAATTTTTACCTGCATATGATTCTCCGTTTTCATCAAACCCAGTTCCACCAAAAGTATACTGCCAAATGCCGTTACTTGCTTTTTGTTGTTCATACACATTGGGTTCAACACTGATAGCTTGTTGCCAAGGTTTATCGAAAACAACTTTCCATATGTATTCCTCAATTCCAGAACCTTCTGTTGCATCAGGGTCTGTTGAATTACTAGCATTAAATTGTAACGGAATTTGACCTTCGTCTCCCAAAATAATCTCGTATTTTGGATAATTATCTTGTGGAGAACAGGTTCCGATTCTTTTCACATTATTTTCAAATTCTGGATCAATTTCCACATATGCTTCAGCTAAAGGAAGGGAAGAATCAGCATAGGCATCATTTGTTTGAACTGTAATAGTCAACATTCTTGAATGCCCTTCATCATCATGCAACCATAAGGTAATAATCCACTCTTCTTCTTGTATACACTGCTCATTTGCCCCAGAGGTAGCACAGAAGGTTTTTGTTGGCGATTCAACATCTGTATGATCGGTTCCAGATGCCATAGTGTTGCCATTCCAGTTAGTTGGTCCTTCAATAACCCAATCTGAATACAACATTACTTGAGCATCTGATTGATAACTAAAGGTAAGTTCTGCTTCACTCTTCATATAATATGTACAATAACCTAAACAACCAGGTGAATTAATTGTTGATAGCGGTTCATTGTCATTTATTAGTATAGTAGTTCCATCTAGCATAGCACCAAATGGATTTGGATAATCTGTCACTTTATATTCAAGCATGTTTGATAATAGAGTTGCTCCATTACCTGTTGAATCTTTTGCTCTCTTTTCTACATCTATGGTTGAAATTATCATCCCACCTAGTCCATAACTGCAGACACCCAGTAGGACATCAGTAGTTTGATTAACATCTCTAATCAATGGTTGGAACGAAGCTACATTCTGCATACCATCACATATCTTAGGCACATCATTAGTAGATTCACTTGAGGTATCTAATACTGAATTTGCAATGGTTGGAGAACCTAACAAATTGCTGAGATCTATTCCATCCATTATTGGATGGTAAGGGTCGACAAATTCTAAGTCACCTCCACCAATTTCATCGTTATCGAACTTATTATCAATTTCTAAATCAAGTGCTAAACGAGGGTCCAAACCAGTACTCAAGCCATAAATTTGTTCTCCATGCGCAGGCAAATGAGCTTGTATTGTTCCACCACTAGACATGTAGCTTTCTAATACCTGTTTTCTATCGATATTATTCACGTTTTGCCAGAGTGAAAGATAGTATGCACCATCATCATCTTTTGCAGAGCTATCATCCTGCCATGGCAAAATTATCTTGTCAAAGTTTGTGAACCAATTAGTTTGGAAATAATCATCCCAGTCGAGAACTTCAAATTGCGTATATGTCATATCTAAGTCTTTGAGTTCTTGAATAATTTCCGACTCTAGTTCGCTAGATAGGATCGCAACATCTACTTGATCGGCAAACGTTGCAATAAAGTAGTTGGGCAATCCTGAAGGAGTTCCATCTGAGATTTCAGCCCGATAACTGATATTGTAGGTATGACCGTCAATCCAACCTGGTGTGCCACTGCTATCTGCAAACGGATCAAATATCAAATTAGTTCTTTGGTCTGCTACTAAACTTACTGGCCCTAAACTTGTGGAGTATACCAAAGAGTTAGTTGTTTGATCAAAGACATCCATGTAAAAGGTATAATCTTCTTCTAATACACCATTCACTACCGGAACTTCCCAGTTGTGGTTTAGAGAAGAAGAAATTGGCAACACGCAATTCATTATTTGATCATCTAAACAATTGAGTATTTTTGGCTTTTTGATATTAATATCAACAGACTTTACTTCAAAAACTACACGTTTAATGTTATTTGACGTAGATCTTTCATCACTACCGTACCAATTAGTTCCAATCGTTGAATTATCAAACACTGTTTCAACCGTGATCATGTAAACTCCTGAGTCAAACTGATGCTCGCCAATTTCATCGATTGAAACATCATTTGCGTCAACAGATGTTCTCGTAGTCATATAAGTTGCTTCTTCAGTAAACGTACCTTCTTCTATTGTAATGTTATTAATTCCTATACCACGAAGACCATCATTTATACCATTTCGACCATCGTCATCAGAATAAAAGTCAAAATTTAAGGTAATAACATGATTTTCTAGAGACAAACATTCTGTATCCCAATCTGCTTCATCTGGAGCTGACCGATTAAGTACGTAAAGGTGAGTTAAATCGATATTTGTTGATTTAATTCCGCCTTCAGAATTAAAGAAAACATCCCAGTTACCGCTTACACCATCTACGTTTCTTGAATCACCGATAAGTTCAATCTCATCGAAGTCAATTGGATTTGTCTCATTAACTATTCCGTTTCCATCTTCATCAACTTGGCATGTACCGTCTTCGTTGTAATCATTCCATTTCCCATAGATTGTGGCAAGATTAGAATTTGAACCATTTTTGTATTCCACAGACAACGACATAAAATCACTAGGACTTATGTCGCCATCAGAATCAATTTGGTAGAAGGTCTCTGCAAAATATTCAAACTCTAAAGACACGAAATCGCCTTCAAGATTCTCTAAATCAATGTCTACAATAGAGAGGCTTTCCTCAGTCCAATTATCATCATACCCAAAGTTTGAGGTATCACATGGGTGGCCAAACCAGTATGCATTGGAATTGAAAATTAAATCAGTCAAACATGACGAATCATTGTACATTGAACCGGAAGTATCAGCACTTTCCTCATATCTATCATCATCATCAGCAGCCTCAAATGTCACATTACAGCCAGAACTTGGAACTCCACAATTAATTGGAGAGGGGTCAGCAACTGAAACCTTGGCTATAATGTCAAAATCAACCATTGAGTTACCCCAATTATTAGTTGTAGCAGAAATTGGATATGCTCCTTGGGCATATAATCTTCCTGGCTCAAAATATTCTATATTCTCAAGAGCCGGGTCATATAAATTAAATGGAGTTACATAATCTATAATTTCGTCATTTATTGGTTGCTGATCCCAAGAGTTACCTGATAATGTTGCAGATATTCGATACGTAGTATCATTCAAAAAATCAGCTTTAAGGCTAGCTTCATAGTTCTGCCCGGGCCCTAAGTTGTTAATCGAAAGCTGAGTTTGTACAAGTTGGGGGTTTGGGAAAAATTGAGTATTTTGCTTAGTAATTGTTAAGTTATCCACAGCAAATCCATCAAATCCAGACCATCGTGTTTCATTATCATCAGATATCGAACCACCAAATCCGGTCCTAAATCTAAATCGCAAATCAATTTTTTCTCCCGCCCATGGGCTCAAATCGAATGTTCCAATTCCATCATCAGTAAAATTATCCCAACCATAAAATGTATCTGTGTAATAATCATCATAGTCGTACAATCCTTCGATTTCTAATCCTTGGAGATATTGCTTCCAAACTCTTTCATTATCAAAACCACCCCAAATAGAGTCTCCTGACCAACATGCTCCTGAAATAAAAGCAGATGTTGGACAACTAATTACATCCCAGCCAGTTTCTTCACTACCAACTTCTATCATGGCTAAATCATCCCACAAATTTTGGATAATGAAATTACCATTTTGACTTACAAACCCTAAGCCTTCATAGCCAAGATGACGATATAACTCTACACTCATGAACGCACGGTCTGAACCTGTCAAGTCAACATCTGTAAGCACCATTGCTTCATCCCAATTAGCGCCATAACCTGTCCATTCTCCACCGTTAGAATCGGTCTTGGTTTCACCCGACCACATGAAGTGAGTTGGGTTAAGATAGTTAGCAGAGTAGTCTGCTTGGGATTCATCGGGAGTTGTTCCTGTTCCACTTGATTGCGTAGTTTGTTCATTCCAATGATGATTTCCGTCAACATAATCGATATAATCCCAATTACATCCTGAACCGCAACCTGATGAATCTTCTGAATTGTCCCAATCATTAGCATATACCGTAATATTGGTTGAGTTTAGTTGGTCCACTATCTTTAATTCAACGTCTAGATTTGCAGTTAACCCATTAAGTACACTCATTCCAGTATTTGTTACAGTCACATTTAGATCTCTATTATTTCCTTCTCCAACAATACCTATGTACCGATCTACGGGGGAAATATCGATATCGGATACGGAGAGATCTTGGTTATCCATCTCAATTACAGTTATCGTATCATATTGACCTTCCCAACCCAAGTTATCGCTCCACCCGCCGAAACGATGATTTTTATGAGCCACCACCACATCCAATGGGGAATTTTGACCGCCGACTAACTGCCCTACTTCAGCAGTATGAGGCCTCAAACCTGCAGCATATGATAGAGGCGTGAGGTAACCTCCATTGCCATCTGAAAGTGTTATTTGAATAGAGGTTGGCGCAGTTAACAGGTAATTATTCGTTGACACACCTGTTGAATCGGTAGATACTTCGGCTTCTGCCAAACCTGGAATGATAAAGTCTGGTTCTTGATCTCCGTTTAAATCTGCAATATTCAAAGTAAAAGCAGCATATGTTCCGAAAGAGGCTTTGCTAGGTGAAGTCCATGTTCCTAATGAGGATGAGGTCACATATGTCACATTTTCAATATAATCATCGACCATTGCGAGAACGTCCGCAACTCCATCATTATCAATATCACTTACTGCTAAATCTGAAGACCTAGGTGTGTTCATATTGATTACATGCTCCCCTATTCCTGGACTTTGACTAAACTGATACTGAAGTGGAAATGAATTAGTTAGACAATTAAATTCCACAATTGACACATTGTCATTATGACCCGGATTAGTAGGTTGCCCTGAGGCATAATCTACGCCTTCATTTCTTAATAACCACATATCATTGTCAAAACATCCACCACCTCCAGTGGGTAAACCACCTTGTTCTTCGCCCCAATCTCCTGCGGCGAACGCACGGTAACTATTCAATTGCGCAGAACCCAAACCAGTAATCACCGGATTTGTAGCTGAAGAAATTGGACCAAGATAAGTAAACACTCTTTGAGTAGTAATATCTTCTTGCAAATCCAAAACCATTATGTCATCGTTGCCATCATTGTTAAGGTCTGAAACTTCTAAATCCCAAGCCCAGAAATGAGTGAATCTTTCACCTATTGACCAAGTCTTTTCATTACAGCCGCCATTTTCAATTACCGTAACGTTACCTGGTTCTCCGGCTGGAGTCCCGTCATCATTAGTCTTGAAGGGGTTATTTCTTTGGTAAATTACTATGTCAATTGCATTGTCTCCGGTAAATTCGCCAACTTCAATAAACTGAACATTGGAAAATTCATCCCAATTAGCGTTACGGTCTTGATTTGAGGAGACCCAAATGTCTTGCCGCTCTGAGAAATCACCATTACCATCATTCCACAGTATAGTAATAGTATGTGTACCATCAGTTGCAAATGCAATATCATTATGGTTATCACAATTGAAATCGCCTATTGCGACATCATGTGGATCACGATTTGTAGTATATGTTCTTGCTTGGGAAGCGCTTACTGTAGTTGCTAATGCCGCTGTTGTTGATAGAACCATCAACAGACATAGTAAGATACTTTTTGCACGGGCTTTGAAGAGATTGTCTTGGGAAAACATCATCATCACTTGTTAACCGATAATAACTACCACTTTAATTCCTTTGGGCTCATGTCTTTAATGAAAATAATGACATGATACACAGCAAATCGATTTTTACTGAAGTAGTTTATTAAAAAAATTAGACTTTACCAGCAAGCCATCTTGGAGATGGACCCCAACCAATAGCGTCACCACCGTGAACTTTGACTAATTTACCGGCCGAAAATAACGACTCAAGCCACACTTCTAATATTGCACCCTCTCGATTACCAAGTTTTTTACTGGCTATTTCTTCTATATCCGAAGTTTTTAAGGCAGTAAAACCATAGTCTCTAACAACAATTATCATCAATTCTCTAAGCCATGCTTCTGCCATTGGGTCAACACTCATTGTACCTTGTACCGGTAATGGTTCATCGAGTTCAGAATAAATTTCCATTAATTCTATAGGGTCAGGCTTTGTCAAATTATCTAAGCCTAATGCACGTAACTCTTTACTCAAATCTAATTGCCCAATAGGTCTCCTAACCACTGGAATTCTACTTGGGTCTGGCTCAGGACCCATATCAAGAGGTTTATCGCCAATTTCATCATATGAAGTTTCACTTTCCTCACCAACGTGAGCTCTTGATTTAATTCCAGATGTATTTGAGGCTTTTACCTCGGTGCCCAAAGGCATAACCCATCCTGCACCTTGAAGTCCTAAATTAGATACTTTTTCATACACCCAATCGGCATCGCCACGTAATAATACCTCAACATCATTGTCATCTGAACGAAATCTGTATTGTACAAAGCCTTTCAGTTCCGCCATATCAAACCCTCAAACTTATTCATCTTCAATTTGACTATTTATTTTGCCAATTGACGAAGTACCGTATGAAGAATACCTCCATTGCGATAATAATCTACTTCAACGGGAGTGTCTAATCTTACTTGTGCTTCAAACTTTATCTCATGACCATCACTTTTCTTCGCAGTGACGACCAACATTTGTAGTGGTTTTACATCATTTGAAATTGGAATTGTATACAACTCATTACCATCAAGCCCCAATGACTCGTGAGACTCTCCTTGTTTGAAAATAAGTGGCAAAACCCCCATTCCAACTAGATTTGAACGATGTATTCTTTCAAATGATGTCGCGATAACTGCTTTCACTCCAAGTAAATAAGTGCCTTTGGCAGCCCAATCACGCGATGAACCGGTACCATATTGAGAACCTGCCAAAACAACCTTTGCCCCATCATAGGACATTGCTGCATCATAAACCGACACTATCTCTCCACTGTTTGGGTCTTTAGCATAGCCACCTTCAGTACCTGGAGCCATTTGATTACGGATTCTAACATTCGCAAAAGTACCTCTCATCATAATTTCATGATTTCCTCTTCTACTTCCAAAGGAGTTGAAATCTCCTTTCTCAACACCTCGCTCAACCAACCACTTGCCAGCAGGGCCGTTTGCAGGGAATGATCCTGCAGGTGAAATATGATCGGTAGTGATTGAATCCCCAAGTTTGAGCAATACTACCGCTTCTTCAATTGGAGATATAGGATCTGGATTTGGAGATAGACCCGAAAAGAAAGTTGGTAAACGAATGTATGTCGAGTCGCTTTGCCAATCAAAAAGTGGCGTCTTTTTTGCTGGTATTGAATCCCACCTTGGTTCATTCATTGCATCTGCATATCGTTGTCTAAACATATCGGGGGTAATGCTAGAAAGAGATTTTGCCACTTCTTCATCGGAAGGCCATACTTCTGACAGCATTACTGGAGTTCCGTCCTTGGAATATCCTAACGGTTCATTATCAAAATTAATATCAAGCGTTCCAGCAATTGCATAAGCAACCACCAGTGGCGGACTGGCTAAATATGACGCCTTGACTTTATTGTGCACTCTACCTTCAAAATTCCTATTTCCGGAAATTACCGAGCCAACAATTAGTCCACCCTCATCAATAGCAGCATCTATTTCATTAGGTAATGGACCGGAATTGCCGATACAAGTAGTGCAACCATAGCCAACAACATTGAAGCCCATTGCATTTAGATCATCCTGAAGCCCAGTTGCTTCATAATATTCAGTAACAACTCTGCTACCAGGAGCTAATGAGGTCTTAACCCAAGGTTTGACATCAAGACCTTTTTGGCGAGCATTTCTCGCTAATAAGCCAGCTGAAATCATCACACTTGGATTCGAGGTATTTGTGCATGAAGTAATAGCCGCAATCACCACGTCTCCATGATTTAGATCGTATCTATTTTCGCCCATCTCAACTATGGCGCTATTTGACAACTCTCGAGGCTCTAAACCATGACCATGATGGCCTAATTTCGCAGTTAGAGTTTCTCTGAAATGACTCTTTAAATCAGACAAATCTACACGATCTTGGGGGCGTTTTGGACCAGCTAAAGCAGGCTGGATTGTGCTCAAATCAAGTTCTATCAATGCAGTATAAGACTTCTCTTGATCCGCCACATCATACCAAAGACCTTGAGCCTTACAATATTCTTCCACACCAATTATTGCAGACTCTTCACGCCCGGTTAACCTTAGATACTCCAGAGTTCTGTCATCTACAGGGAAAAAACCACATGTAGCTCCATACTCTGGCGCCATGTTAGCAATTGTTGCTCTATCGGCCAAGGTTAAAGCCGCCATTCCGTTGCCAAAAAATTCGACAAATTTTCCAACCACTCCATGTTCTCTAAGCATTTCTACAATTCTGAGCGTCATATCAGTTGCTGTAACTCCTGGGTTAAGCGATCCTGTTAATCTAACTCCAATTACATCAGGAGCCAGCATGTAAATTGGTTGACCAAGCATTACTGCTTCTGCTTCAATACCGCCAACTCCCCAGCCAAGAACACCTAAACCATTTATCATAGTAGTGTGAGAATCTGTGCCTACCAATGTATCGGCTAACCAAATACCATTTTCTTGACGAGCAACGCTAGCAAGGAATTCTAAATTTACTTGATGCACTATACCTCTTGAGGGAGGTACTACTTGAAAATCTTGCAATGACTTTTGACCCCATTTCAAAAAGGTATAGCGCTCCATATTTCTATGGTATTCAATATCTAAATTCATATCTAAAGCATTGCCGTGTGAACCTGAAACATCGACTTGTACTGAATGATCAATAACTAAATCCACTGGAACTTGTGGATTTACCTTTTCAGGTGCACCCCCCATCTCAACCATCGCATCTCTTAATGCTGCTAAATCGACTACTGCTGGAACTCCAGTAAAATCTTGTAAAATTACTCTAGAAGGTCTAAATGGTATTTCTCCTCTTTCCCCTTGCGGTTGCCAATCTGCTATATTTCGAACATCTTGTTCTGTAACTAAAAAGCCATCATTACCTCTTAGTGCCCCCTCTAACAAGATTCTTATTGAGTAAGGTAAATGCGAAGTATCTATACCATTCTCATCTAAACCATCTAATGAGAAATAGTGACCCCCCACCGATAGTTCGCGCTTAGCATTAAAGGTGTCCACTGTCGCCTTCATGTAGGCGAACAATAACCCGTCTATCAATGAAACGCTTGATTAATTATATTCAATTACCAAACATACCACCATGGATCTTCTTGTCCACCGTTGGTAGTCACGCTTAGCAAAGTTACTGGATTGATTGGTTTATCACCACTATCAGTAGGAATATCACTTATTGAGGTTACATGTTCACATCCATCGGTTATTTCTCCAAATACTGTATGCACCTCATCCAACCAATTGGGAGTGCTATCTTCTGGAATCAAAAAGAACTGGCTTCCTCCAGTATGTGGTGGGCTTGTCTTGGCCATTGAGATAGTACAAGGCGTGTGTATCAATCCATTATCTGCCTCATCAGGCATGGTATACATATTAGTGCTTGGACAATCAGCAGAGTTATCCATTGCCTCCCCATTACAATATCCGAACCACTTCGCAGCATAGCCGCCAGTACCATCTTGGCGTTCAAAATCGCCACCTTGAATCATAAATCCGTCAATTATCCTATGGAAAGGTGAATTATCATACATTCCATCGTTAGCCAGTAAGTGTAAATTTTCTACATGAACAGGTGCACTATCGGGATATAATTCGATAGTAATTACTTCATCATTTTGCAATCCAAATGAATCGGTCCAAGTAAGCCTCATTTTAGCTTCGGTTGGCATTTCAGTAGCAGGTTCATAGGTTGCTGCTTTAACGGCTAATAATGCCATAAAGACTGCTCCAACTATTGCAACTATACCCATCAATGTAGGTGTGCCATCATTAACTAAGCGAGGCAGGGTTGTTTCTTTAATTCCCTTTTCTTGCATTTCATTAAGTAAATTATTGTAAATGGTATTATGTTTCTTATTTCTTGGCTCCATCTTTACAGAATCTCTAAGTAGAGATGCTGCCTTGCGGTAATCTGTACGTGAATTCTTATCTTTAGCAATCTCCCATGTTGCCTGGCCAGCGATTCTTAATGTAGTGCCGTGTTCACCTTTGCCATCAATTTCTCGCAATTTTTCTAGACATCCACTAGAATTTCCTTTGCTCAGCATTTTCTCAGCGCTTTCCCACGCTTTCGACATTTCTTCGTCTGCCATGAACACTCGGACAAGGGTTTTAGTTTTGAGTTTCACTATGAAAAACAGGGAATGTTTTTCTCAGATTTCAAGCAACATGTTCAAAGGGTGTATGTTAACCCAAGCACTCAAGGGCGAGTGGACTGGGCCTAGGAGAATATATCCAATGGAAAACGTTGTCAATGATTTCACAATAAATATAGCAACTGCAAACGGTACGGGTTCCCAATCCGCTAATCTAATTTTATTACAATCTTTATTTGACATGGGAGTCCCTGTTAGCGGTAAAAATTTATTCCCGTCAAACATTTCAGGATTGCCAACATGGTATATAATTCGTCTTTCAGAACATGGCTACCAAGCACCAGGAAATCGTACTGATATCCAAATATTGGTCAACCCTGCAACTTGGGACGAAGATCTGGCTGCTCTTGAACCTGGCACCGTAGTGGTTTGGAACGAAAATTCAAAATTAGAAATGAATCGTGATGATATCATATCTTATCCAATTCCAATGAATCAAATTGCAAGGAAAATCAACCCTAAATTAGCTAAACTGATTACCAATATCGTATATGTTGGGGCATTAGCAGAAATCTTAGGAATCAAACATTCTGCACTTGAATCTGCTGTCAAAAAACAGTTCAAGGGTAAAGATTCTGCAATTGAACTAAATCTAAATGCATTGACACAAGGCAGAGAATACTTTAGAGATAATTTAGTAAAGTCTGACCCTTACTTAGTCCGTGAAAGAGAAATCGAAACGCCAGAGTTTTTCATAGAGGGTAACGAAGCAATTGCCCTTGGAGCATTGTTTGGTGGTGCTCAATTATTAGCTTGGTACCCTATTACCCCCTCATCATCTTTGGCTGAGGGCATGATTTCTTGGATACCAAAAATACGAACCAACGATGATGGCGAATCAACGTGTGCGGTCATACAAGCAGAGGATGAACTAGCTGCAGCAGGGATGGTACTGGGCTCCGGATGGGCTGGAGGAAGAGGAATGACTGCAACATCAGGACCAGGAATATCTTTAATGCAAGAATTCATTGGGCTGGCTTATTTTGCAGAAATACCATCCGTATTTTGGGATGTTTGTCGTGTTGGGCCATCGACTGGACTGCCGACTAGAACCCAACAGTCTGATATAACGATGTTATATGAAGGCAGCCATGGCGACACTCAACACATCGTCTTATTCCCTGGAACTGTGGAGGAATGTTTTGAATTCGGTTGGCGTGCATTTGACTACACTGAACGTTTTCAAACTCCGGTGTTTGGCATGAGCGACCTTGATTTGGGAATGAACCGATGGGCTTGTTCTGGTTTTGAATATCCCTCCGAGGATATGGACCGAGGAAAAGTCGTCAGGGACAAAGATGTCTTCGAAGCATTCGAAGAATTTGGCAGATATCTTGACGTTGATGGCGATGGCATTCCTTACAGAACGTTACCTGGTTCTGGAATGGCGCCAATACTCTATCGAGGTACAGGCCACAATCCAATGGGCGTATACTCTGAAAAACCACACGATTATTTACAGCTAATGACCCGGTTAAGAGATAAAATTGATAGCGCTAGAGACTTATTACCTGCTCCGATTTTGCGGGAAGAAAAAGAGTGTGAAATCGGAATTATTTATTTGGGTAGTATGGAGAATACAATTCAAGAAATTGACGATTTACTGGAATCCACCGGTCTTAAAGTGAGCCAATGTAGATTAAGAGCACTTCCTGCTCATAGCGAAGTTGAAAAATTCATCGAGCGCCACAAAACCACTATAGTTTTAGAAATTAATCGGGATGGTCAGTTGTATGGTCTGTTACGTAAAGAAATTCCAATTAATCTAGTACCAAAACTTCTAAGCGCAGCATATTCAGATGGAATGCCCCCTAGAGCCAAGATATATGCTGACTTAATTCTTAACATCTTGAAGGAGGCGGAACAATGAGTGAAAAACCAGCACGTCCTGATAGAAAAGAAAGAAGAGAAAGACCTGCAAGAGCAGTTAAATTGAATGTCATCAATGAACCTAAAGATAGTTACACTGGAGGGAAATCATCACTATGTCCTGGTTGTGGCCATGATCAAATTTCTAATGCGATTATCGGCGCAGCATGGGAAAAAGGTGTGGAACCTCATAGAATAGCAAAAATGTCCGGCATAGGTTGCTCATCTAAGACTCCTGCTTACTACCTTGGACAATCTCACGGCTTTAATACTGTACATGGAAGGATGCCATCGGTAACCACTGGCGCTTACGCTGTCAACAAGGATCTGCTGTATATTGGTGTATCTGGAGACGGTGATTCTGCATCAATAGGAATAGGACAATTAATTCATGCGATTAGAAGAAATATGGACATGGTTTACATTGTAGAAAATAACGGAGTATATGGATTAACCAAAGGTCAATATTCAGCTACTGCTGATATTGGCTCAAAAAAGAAGAAAGGACCGATTAACAAAACCCAGCCAATCGATCTTTGTGCACTTGCAATAAACCTCGGTTGTACTTTTGTTGCTCGTTCATTTTCCGGCTCTAAAAAGCAATTAAATGCTATATTAAAAGCAGCAATGTCTCACAAAGGTTTTGCCTTGATTGACGTGATTTCACCTTGTGTCACCTTCAATAATAATGATGAATCAATGAAGTCTTATGGTTATGTAAAGGAAAATGAAATAACATTGCACATGACTGATTACATCCCTCACTTTAATCCAATTACCGAAGTTGAAGTGCCTGAAGGCCATTTCCGTGACATTACTTTACATGATGGCTCAACAATTCGACTTGAAACCATCTCAGATGAGCACGACCCAAGCAACGCTGTCGCAGCATTAACCGCACTGCACGAAGCTGAAACTGATGCGAAACACGTCACAGGATTGTTGTACTTTGATAATACTAAAGCATCTCTTGCTGAAGATTTAGGATTGGTCGAAAAACCACTTATTGATGTTGAAGATAAAGATTTGCGACCCAGCAAAGAGATGTTAGATAAGATAAATAGTGCATTTTTAGGCTGATTAACCGGAAACCCAATCTCCAATAAAGGAGAAGATTTTACTTTGTCACATGGGGCCACTAACCATTGGCGCAATCGCGTTTTCAATGGGAGTTATCTTGTACTCAGGATACAGATATGTGAAACGTAGAAACTTGCGTTTGCTCAGAGAGGCTAGAAGGAAAAAATATGCTCCGGATTTGCCCCCCCTAATTAGTAATAGCACATCAACTACAGTTATTTCTGAACAAGAAGCGGAAGAAGTGGAACATCCACCTGTTGAAAGAACGGTCCAGATTGAAGAACTTGATGAAAAACAATATGATTTGTGGGAGAAACGAGATCGCGAAAGAGATGAAAATATAATCCAGTTAAGATTGATTCTTGACGATATAATCAGCGACCTCCCTGAAATAGATGAAGTACCAACTGAACAAGAGAAGATAATCGAGTTGGAAGCGCGAAGTGAGTGGATTGAAGAAAATGAAGATGATTTAGAAGAGCACGCAACTTTTGTTGAAAGAGAGGTTATCGGCTCTGGAATTATTGTTGAACAAGCAGCTCCTGAAAATGATGACATGGACTCGCGTCTTCAACGAGAAGGAGGAAAATCCGGATTTGTTCAAGTCTCACTTGCATGGGATGATTACAATGACTTAGATCTGCATCTATTTTGCCCATCGGGAGAGAGAATTTATTTCAATAATAAAACCAGTGAATGTGGTGGTGAGCTTGATGTTGACATGAATGTAAAACCTGTTAGTGATAACGCTGTAGAAAATGTTGTTTGGACATCATATCCACCAAAAGGCACTTACAAAGTAGGAGTCCATTTCTACAAGCACCACCGGAAAAAGGAGACTAAAAAGAATACAAAATACCGACTTAGAGTGTCCATATTTGGTAAAATTCAAGAATATTCTGGCATGATTAAGTACGGTTCAGCAATTCAAATGGTAACTGGATTCACTATTGGTACTGCTGATGACTTATCGAAAAAGTACAGTGAATTTGAATGAAAATTTGGTAGTCCCTCTCGGATTTGAACCGAGGTCGGAGGAACCAGAATCCTCCATGATGGACCGCTACACTAAGGGACTATGTTGTACGCTAATACCTCGGCTTTTTCAATTAAGCGGTAAAAATCAAAAATTAATGTAGGACATTGATTTATAAAGTAACTGTAAGTAGTCCAATCTATGAGAAAGATTTTGACCATGCTAATAGTAAGTTGCTTGATTCTATCGGGTTGTCTTGGTTTAGGCGATGATGATGAAGCTGAAGAAATTGCTGAAGAAATTGCTGAAGAAATCGTGCAAATACCCGGATGCAACGATGAAGCGGCTTACAACTATGATGAAAATGCCAATGTTGCTGCTGCCTGTTTAACCGCTGATGTAATTAAACAATCAGTTGTAAATTTCATTGTCCAACTTAACAGTGGACCTGCATGGGGTGACGCTTATGCATTGTCGATGGAAAGTAGTTATGTAGGCAGTGATGGATATAGTGAATCATTTACTTCCACAATGGCTCAATCTCCGAATGGTTATTATCAACATTTCGAAGTAACTGCTGGAGGCCATACTGACATTTTTGGTCAAGTAGCAATGGCTGCAGCAGATGGTTCAACTGACATACAATTAAACATGAATGGCACTGAATTTATCATGAACAGTGGCATCAAATTTACCGATCATTGGAACGCAAACAACTACAATCTAAATGCTGATGATGACACAAGTGATGTCGCTCCTGAATGTAATGGTCATGGCGAAATGATGTCCGAAATGGGCACTTTAGGACCACACTGCATGTGTGAAGAAGGATATGAGTGGGACAATGGAGACATGATGACTTGTGTTCCTGTCGATGGCGACATGAACATGGATAACGAAAGTGATGGAAATGACAATGATGCACCTGAACAACCTAGCGTAGATGTCCCAGATAACTTCAATGCTACCGCTGCATCTTACATGCTTGCTGCCGGATTAGTTACTGAAAACGGATACGCTTTTACTACGACTTTTAGTGAAAATAATTATTCAACAGAAATGACTTTTTATCTAAATATGGACTTTGTTGTAACACAACTTGATCTATTCGAAACCTCTCCTGAAGGTGATACTTGGGATTCAAGTATTACGATTGTAGCGGACTCTGCTGGTGATAATTTTGCTTCACTAATCTCTATTGATTCAACATTAGAAAGACATGCTCTACCCTTCATGGTATTAGTCATCAATAACGGTGAACATCATGGACATGATCATGGTGATCATGGCGATAGCACTGGAGATGGAAATGACGGAAATGACCATGGCGATCATGGCGATGGCACTGGAGATGGAAATGACGGAAATGACCATGGCGATCATGGCGATGGCACTGGAGATGGAAATGACGGA